>Ga0209489_103177_pt1 | contig 32403 bp, 17 predicted proteins | sample SiratrowhiteBW_FD_187527 | JGI IMG/M metagenome (GOLD analysis project Ga0209489, IMG submission 187527) | Root nodule microbial communities of legume samples collected from California, USA - Siratro white BW (SPAdes) (version 2) | ecosystem: Host-associated > Plants > Roots > Nodule | place...
AAACAACTCTTGACCCATGACTCTTGACTTTTCATCTCCATAACTTTCTCTCTCTCACAACCCATGACTCTTGACCTTTCAAACAACCCACTAAACACTAAAATAACATTTAATGTTTATTCAACATAGCATGCTATACTAAGTTGGGAGCAATGCTTGAAGGTTTAAAGGATGCAGAGAAGTGCATTGAACTTGATCCAACCTTGGTGAAGGGTTATACCAGGAAGGGTGCGGTGCAATATTTAATGAGGGAATATGGCAAGACTTTGGAACTGCTTGATGTTGTTGACCACCAGAAGCAACAGAGGAAGGAGCCTGAGAGGCCTCTTTATCAAGTACTTGAACAGAAGGAAGGATAAATTGCTCATGGAACTTTGCCTGGCACCACGCTGTCAGTGCCACACCGACCTGCACTTCCGTTGGACTCCTGCCATGCATCCTCACTTTTTCTCATGGCATCTCGCCTAGCACGCTTCAAACTACACCATCGAGGCTTTCTGGCTTGCCACCACCTTGTGTCACTGCCCAAGCCACCATGCGTCTTCACCATGCCTCAGCCCTGTACCTCCTTCACATCGCCTTCCTGCCATGGTTCCTAGCACTGCAGCTGAGTGTAACCACAGTGCAATCTTCAACCACCACTATGGTGCACCAACGCCCACCAAGGACCTCCAAACTACACCTTCCAGCTTGCATCCTCCACACCGTCGCAAGCCATTCCACCCTCCACCGAAACACCTCCAAAACGCCATCATAATACTACCAAAGGCACCACGAAACCAGCCCCCACATTCACCGCCATGAGTGACCGAAGTTACGCTCCTTCTCCCAAGGAAACCACCTTCTTCTTTTTCTCTCTTTTATCCTCTCTCATGGCAGACAACCTTGACGATGGCAAGTTCTGGCTCCTGCCGCAGTTTCTCGCCAACGGTGACGCCTCGGTGACATCCCTCGAGCCTCCTGTAGCCACCTTTGCCTCTACATACCACCACATTCAAAGGCTTCCATTGCATCAGTATGATAAATACTGTCAAACACCACGAGTATGGCTTACTGGTTATGATGAGGCAAAAATGCTTTTGCAACCAGAACTGGTCTTTGAAGATGTCAGTCAGGACCATGCTCGTAAAACAGTAACAATTGAAGACCATCCTCACATGCATTGAACCTTTGTCTTCAACTCAGTCATTGCCACAAGGGGTTATAGCTGAACAGCAGCCACCGGCGACGACACCACCACGGTCGTCGTTATCGATGGCTCCCTGCTCTAGCAGTGCCTCCTCCTACTCTCCCATGGCATCCACCTGACTTTAAAAGGAACCATAGTCCTCCACGTTGCGTCGCCATGCAAGGCTTGCACTCGCTGCCTGCCACCACCTTGCATGCCTTTCGTCGCCCGAGAACCATCCCCTTCGTCGTCACCTACGCCAAGAATGGTGGCAAACCCATAGGTATTGAGGAAGCTGAGGGGTGATGCTTTCAAGTTCTTGAACGATAAAGTGATAAAGGTTGTTGTTACTGTCCTTGCTTATGTCAATGATTCGCAAAGTTAGGATTTGTTGGTCTAGAGGTTCTTAGGATTATCAATGAACCCGCTGCTGCATACTGGGCATATGATTTGGAAAGGAAGAACGATGGAGTTATCTTGATCTTTTGGCCTTGGAGGTGGTACATTTGACGTCCCTGTGCTTGAGGTTGGCAATGGAGTATTTGAGGTACTGTCTGCTTCTGCATATACACACCTCGGTGGTGATGTCGTTGATAAAAGAATTGTTGACTGACTGGTTCCCAACTTCAAGAGAAAGGAAGGCATAGACCTTTTTGAAAGACAAACAAACTCTCCAGCGTCTCACCGAGACAGCCGAGAAAGCCAAAGTGGACTATGCTCAGATCTTCTTGACAGGCTCAGGGCATCAGTTGAAAACTCATTGAGGGAGGCAAAATTCCCCTTCAAGGATCTTGATGAGCTTATCCTTGTGGGTGGATCAACACGTATCTCAGTCGTCCAGGATCTTGTAAAGAGGTTGACTGGAAAGGACCCAAATGTCACTGTCAGTCTAGATGAAGTGTTTGATCTTGGGGCTGCAGTTCAGACTGGTATCTTGGCTGGAGACGTTAGTGACATTGTGCTGTGGGGGTCAATCCATTATCTTCGGGTATGAGGAAGTTTGATCCTGATGTAAAGCTGATCAAGGATAAGCTTTTTGGGGTATTTGACTTTCTGGATGACGAAAGAAGAACCTTTTGGGGACTTGGGAAAAGGCAGTCTTTTCTTTGGAAATTTAAGAAGAAATAAAGAAGATGTGTATGGTGGACCACGTGTTAGCCTTGGTTTGTTGAAGATGGACCGAATTTTAAGACATGGTGGTTATTCCATCATTCGAGAGTCCACTTTTTTTGTGGATGCAGTTGCTACTATTGGTAAGTGCATGCAATGGATATGTCGCAAGGATAAGACCGAATGTGGAATTGACGAAGAGAAAGTTAATATGCCAGATAAAAGCTATGACATTCATTCAACGAAGGTTCGAGATGAGTGAGTTGGCTCGGGACTACGTAGATACTCTAACTGAGCTTGCACCCAAAAGTACCCAAAAAAAGACCACTCTACACCACTTAAAACTCACATATTTAAGCTTAGCATTGTCACGTTCCATTTTCGCATGCATGATCATGTTGAAATTAAAGTATCAATTCTATGTTGCATATAATTGTTGCATGTTATTTTTCAACACCAAATTTGATATATACCCCATTCCTCAAAGCCTAGGCTTTAAACCTGGTATCGTTCCTCAAAGTCCAGGCTTTAAACCTAGCACTGTTTCTCAAAGCCCAGGCTTTAAACCTGGCACTGTTACTCAAAGCCCAGGCTTTAAACCTGACACTGTTTGCCAAAGCCCAGGCTTTAAACCTGGCACTGTTTCCCAAAGCCCAAGCTTTAAACCTGGCACTGTATCTCAAAGCCCAGGCTTTAAACCTGACACTGTTTCCCAAAGCCCAGGCTTTAGACCTGGCACTGTATCTCAAAGCCCAGGCTTTACACCTGGCATTGCTATTTAAAGCCCAGGCTTTAAACCTGGCACTGACGCCATTCACTTACCCTACTTTCAAACACAAGCTTTCAAAAATTCTGAAATATCAAACCAATTAACAATTTTATCAACAGAGAACTACGTAACCCTGATTCTCTATCCTCAATAGAGATACGTAGGAGCGAGGTCAAATCCTTGTCGGGATCCCTTTTCTAAAATATATATTTTTTTTGTTATTATTTGCATTTTTGTTTCTTTTCTTAGAGAAAATAGATATTTAGAAAATCACACTCTTTCACTTGTTTAATTAAAGGTACCATCTTAGGACGGACGTTGTGGGGGTGCTAATACCTTCCCCACACGTAACCGACTCCCGGACTCTAAATTCAGTTTTTTGCAAACTTGCCTTATCCTGTTTTCGATTTTCCATAGTTTCCCTTTAATAAATTATGGTGGTAACTCCTCTATTTTTAAAATTAAAAATATATTTTGTTCGTCGTCCCAGTCGTGACCCCGGTTGCGACAAAGTTGAATATACAACTATTGGGAGTTGTTGTGCATTAATTCTCTGCCTAAAATAGTACATACTAGATTTTGGACTTCAACTGGATAAGGACCTCTAATGTGTCATAATACTAGTGCTATAAACTTAACCAAAAATCCAATATGAGATTCACAAACCAAGCATATTAAATAAGGCATCACTTTATTAGAAACCACATTTTAACGAGTGTGAAATAAAATTCATTGATGCTATAAATTAGTTAGTTAACTTATTCACTAAACTACTTATATTAATAAGGATGAAGAAGTAACTAAGGAAGAAAGAAAAGAGGAGCTTAAAAGAATTCAAACAAGAAGCTTGACAAACAAAAATAAAGAAGAATAAATAAGAGAGAGATTCTAAGGAAGATTGACTAGAGGGAGACTTAAGGCTTCAGAAGATGAGATTAAGGATTGCTTAGTTCTTAGTTTTTAGGGGAACTTGATAGAAGTTAGCACTTGATTGTTAGAACTTGAGGAACCATAACATAAAATGTAAAGAGTTAGAAGTGTCTTTTGGAGCTTTTAAACTACCACATGACACTTAGATGAGCACATGGGTTAGTTGGATTCTTCCATTTAACTCTTTAAACTTTCAAGACACATTTGTGACCATTGGAGCTGCACAAGTGGGGCCACATGTGCCAACTCATCCAAGTTAACTCCATTTTATTGTCTCTTCTTCTCCCTAGGTCGTTTTTTATCTTTATAAAAGGGGGTTCTCTCATCGGTAAAGCACATCTTGAGTTGAATGAAAGGTCTTCTTTAAGAGTTTGAGAGTTTGAGTTTTCTCTTCTCTCATTTTTGGTTCTTATCTTGAGAAGCTTTCTCAAGTGGTGAATCCTTGTGCACTTATTCATTTATTCTTGTATTAATGGTGGTGTGTTCTTCTCTATTCTCTTTTCTTAATCCATTTTTACTTTCATTTCTTTACTTGTTCTTGTTTTTACTTTGCAAACTAAATACAAATCAAATGGTTTTCTTGGTTGCGCCAATGGTAAATGTAATTTCATGGAGTTTCTTTTCTCCAACACCTCTTAAGTTTATCAAGATCCTCCCAACCGATTAAGATTCAAATCAACCACTAACAATTGATATGTTCAATTACTTGAGAAGTGAACTTGGTTTACTCCAATATCATGTGATTCTTCTATCTTAATCTCTTTCAAACTAATAGGTTGATTCATATCTCAAGTATGTATATCACTATATTTGATGCTTTAGTTCAAAACAAATAAATGTTCATATGTGTTACTACTAAATTCATCTTCACAACTGTTTTGTTTTTAATATATTAACTTGTTACAACAAATGGTTAAATTTATGATTCAAAATACCAATCTTGTATTTCTTCATTGTTCTAATCAATTTATCTATTAAATTAATCAATTAAAAGTACTTATTGAAGTTTTATGAAATACACTTTGTTTTTTTAATTGATTCAGAAACAAGTTTAATCTATTGAATTGTGTTCATATAATCATTTTTTATTTTTACTACTTTGTAACTTGTGGTAAGCTGTTTAGATATACATAATAATTGTTGTGATATTTGTTTAATATGATTAACTACCAATAAAGATAATATCTTTGACTAGGTCATTTTTTATTTGATTAAAAAAACTCTTATTTATAATAAAACAAAGGAATCTTTGCTTCTTTGTAACTACACATTTATCTTTCCAAAATTGGAGACCATTTTGGCTTTAGGCAACACTTATATCACAACAACCAAAAAAGTGTTGCCTAAAATGACAATAAGCAATGGTTTTTACACATTCCCTAAAAAGTAGGTTTTATTTCAAATATGGCCATGGTACACATGAAAAACGTTGCCTAAAAGTACAGATCAGTTTATACCACTCTTTTAGAAATGTGGCATTTTAGCCCATGCTTTTGAAAATGTGGGATTTAAACCATGTTTTTGCAAATATTGCCTAAATCTGACTTTAATGTTAATATCAAAATTTTTCGTTATATATATATAAACTAAAAATGCGCTGCTAAAATTCCCCAAATTTACCATTCTACGTGTATAAACCAAAAGCGCATTGAAATTTCCCAAAATCCCTAAATTTCCTGTCTCAATTTAATTTTCACCAAAATCACTCATTGAATATTAAAATCGGTCCACCTAATCTTCTACAAACTTGTGTCTTCTCCCCAAATCAATGGATCGACTGATTTGAAAATGCATCCAAAATCACTTGCAAGCTCGGAAACACGTCCACCACTTCCAAACCTCCACCGCTTCCTAAGCCAGTCTCTCATAACTCTTGTTTTCCATTTCTTTGTCGTGTGTGTCCCACTCATTTTCTGCCACGATAGTGTAGTCGTTTTATGCCATACAAAAGAACTTTCACGCAGGTACATAACTATCGTCATTATATAAACCTAATCGATTCATTTTGGGGTTAAGGTTATTTTTTATGTTGTTAGGGTTTTGATGATGAAATTGAGATAGAAAATAGTTTTAGGGTAAAGTTGATTTTGATGTTGAATGTGTTATGCTCACACGTTTGATTATTTTTTCTTCATTCTTAACTACCATTGGCGGTGAAGGAATGCAAAACATCCAATTGAGGTAATTTATCTTGCTTGTGGTGAAGGATTGCAGACATCAAATTGAGGTAATTTATCTTGCTCTTTCTCTTCCAAGTTGTTATCTGTAGTTCATGTAGTTTGTTGAGTTCATGCAGTTTGGTGAGTTGATGTGGTTTCTTTTGTTCATGTACTTTCTTCAATTTGGTTACATCATTTCCTATAAAATAAAAATAATAACTTTACTGATTAGTAAAAAAGAGAGATGAGTTTGGACTTAACCAGCAAACAGAGTGGACAAAATGATAATGCATGTATTGTATTTGTCTCTATTTTTCATAACCTGTTTAAGCTTCTTAGGATAATTGATTAATGAAATGATGTAACATCCCACATTTTTCACATAATAGGAACTCTACTGCATAGAAATTCTTTAAAATATGTTTTGGCCAAGTTCAAGAGGGGGGTGAACTGAACAGTTGAAAATTTCCGTAAATGATTTTGTTTAATGTGAAGAATGAATTATTTTTATTGAAAGCTGTTCAAGATGATATGTAAAGCAAACAACAAAGGTTCAAAAAAAAGTTTCAGTACAATATCAGTCAATCAAACACAACAAACTGAAAACAAAAAGCAGTTCTTGAAAACACAGTGTACAATAAGAACAGTTCTCAAAGATTATTTCAAGAACTCAAAGAATTAGATTAAATTCAGGTTTGAAATGATTTACAGATTAATAAATCTTTTATCAAACAACACAAATTATGTTTAATGTATGAAATCTATTTTTAACCAATAATCGTGACAAATTAACTTTCTTGAATAAACTGACTGATGAACAGTGAACCCAATAAGTTGCGTATACTGCAGATTTACAGAAAACTAATATACTGGTTATTGATCAGATTCAGAAATGTCAAGAATAGACTGTGTGTAAACATAATATATGTTTTAAACAGTTACTTAAAATGTTTTCAGAAAGTTGGCAAATTATTCAATTGACAAATTTAACAGATTTTAAAAAATCAAGAAAAGCAACAAGATTTATCAAGAACAGTCAAGAGAGAGCAAGAGAGAACAAGACACAACAAGTTATCCTGGTTCACCCTTCCACAAGGGCTACGTCCAGTCCCTTACTCCACAGTAAGGATTTCCACTATAAAAAGATCAAACCAGATTAGTTTACAGAAATTCAACCACTTGCTACCCGCAACAATGCACTGCTCCCTGTAGAAAACAATCCGCTGAAACCTACAGCAAATCAAGAACTATACAGAATCCATTGTATAACCCAGAAAACCCCTTACTGATCCCCTCAGCAAGTTACAAACTATACAGAACACACTGTACAAACAAAATTACCAACCCAGGTAACTCACACCAGAATAGAGTCCAGTACAATGAAAGAATTATCACAGACTCGGCAAAACAAGCACTTCTATACAACAGATTACAAAAGTAATGAAGAAAGGGTATAAATGCTTATTCAATATGATCAGATCAGCAGTATAGCAACAACAGTCAATTCAAAGCTCCAACGGTATTGAGAAAACAGTTCTTAAAGAGCTTTTCGAATGATCTTGATCACAAAAACTATTGGAGCGCTTTTTCTTTCTCTTGGAAAACTCATAGCACTGATATGAAAATGATTTAGAATGATTTCTGTTATCTTCCAAAATTTCACGCCAACTATTTATAGACAACTGTCATTTAAAATTCAGTCGATTGTTTTGTCAAATAGTCGACTGTTTTTCTCCAGTTAGTTAAAACAGTTGTTCAAAACTCAAAATCTGATTTTAGTAAATTCTCAAAACCTTAGTTAAATCATATTTGAAAACATGGATCTTATCCTTGATTGAGAATGCTTATATTGCTGAATTGAATAAAACTTGCCATACAACACACAATCCTAAGTTCTAACCGAGCTTTTCAATCTTTATGAAATCTTCATGCAGTCCACATATGATCACGTGGTCTTGAACTTCTTCACATGGTTGGCTTCATCAAATCTTCACAGCAACTCACTAGTGCTAACAAATTCTATAATAAGTCTAAATACAAATCTTCATACATTTATAAAAGTATTTCAAAATATACTTCTCTACATGAGATTTAATAAAAATATCTTCATAAAATCACAAAATAAAATGAAATAAAATTAAACTTCTCCATCAACTCATTGAGGAATCACATCACCTATCAAATCCTCTACTCACGTATAATACACAATCATCACAGATTTAAAAATAAAACAAACACCACACAAAAGTAAGAGCAAGCTAAAGAGTTTAAAGAAATGTATATTCATAAATCAAATTCCTATCTCAACAAAACTACAAATATTAGACTTTTATGATTCATCTCATAAATCACATTGTCATTATCGTATCTATACAATAACTCATAATACATATATTGACTCACATACAAAGACGCTTAACTCTCTACTTTAGGAAGACCCGTGTATTGAATTAGACTTAGAGGTCTGCACCTGTCATATACCATCCCAAATTTTTCGATCAGTTCCTATTTAAAACCTTAGATACAGTTTGTTCTGATCAGTTCCTATTTCAACCCTCAGATACATTTTCCATATACACAAGGTTAATCCATATTCATTTTTCGATCAACTCATATTTCAAACCTCGGACATGGCTGTATGAACCTCCTTCGACTCTCGCCACCTGGTAATCTTCATTTATACGATTACAATGTACTAGTAAAGTCAGGATACCTCCTTAGACCAAATCCCTAAACAATGCACATCCTAACAATCTCAACACGGGTGTCTCTTTTCCTAAAGATACTATGTCTTGACCACCATTCTGTTCCATATCATTCACAAACATTGATACTACATCATACCATACATAAACATTCATTCAATTTCGTCAAATTGATATTTAATAAACACATGTAATTGCAATATCTATTAAAAACATTCAAACTAGCTTCCCTTACCTGAATTCACAAAGAGCTCCGAAAACCTAAAATCACAGGTAAATCAATCTATGATTTTGATCATACAATCTTACTTTAATCACCGCCACGAGTCTGATGGCAAGCTCTGATCGTATGCTTGATAACAAATGGGATCAGAAATCTAGAGAGAAGGCATTGAACTTTAAAGAGAAAAAGTTTTACAGAGAAGGCATTGAGTATATGTGGTAAAAATTTCACATGGAAATTCGGTCTACAAAAATTGTAATAAATCAAGGAAACACCACTTTATTTTTTGTTTTTGAATATATTCTAGTGCCTTTCTTTAGGTAATTCATTTGAGTGCTAAACCTTCATTCCGTACCTTAATTTCTTGCTTATATTTTCATCTAAATTCCTTGAGTTTGTCACTTCATATTCTATTTGAGTTTAGCTTTTCCGAATTGTGCTTTTATTGCTTTACTGTTTGGCCTCTTGATGAACTAGAACATTGGAAAAGAGACTTAAAGTTGAGTTGACAACCAATGATTCAATGGTTGGCTTGAGCCAAGACTTGTAGAAGAGTTCACAAAGAGGATCAAGAGCTTTAAAGTTGGAATTGAGTGCCAAATTTGCAAAGAATTGGAGTGAAACACTTGTGAGGAATTGTAACAAGCACTTGGAGTGCATAGTATAAGATTTACAATTTTTCAGCAAGTTTTTCTTATGTGTTTCTTTGATTTTTAATTTGTAAAAACAATTTTAATTAGTGGATTAGCATTGCGGATTAGACGGTGAATGTGTCTCAAAGGTCCTTGGTGCCAATGAGCTTCACCTTAGGAATGACTAGTTAAATTTCTTTAAAGTTTTGTCATTTAAATTCTTTACAACTTTGCTTTTAGTCTTTTGGATCATACACGACTACATTTTAATTTGAAATCACCTTTTGATTAAGTAGTGTGACTCACCTTCGTTTGTACTTTAGAGTTCTCATTGCAAGAAAAACTTGTGGAGTACATTGGGGTCTGGCTCTAGCATGGAAAGTCTTGGTACTGAAGTTGTCTTAGTGACACACCTCACTTTCTTAGGATTCCTCCAGGTGTGTACAACTTTGCTTTTATTCTTTTCGATCATACGTTACTATCTTTTAATTTGTAATCACTTTTTGATTAAGTAGTGTGAGTCACCTTTTTTTGTACTTTAGAGTTCTCATTGGAAGAAAGACTTATGGAGTACATTTGAGTCAAGCTCTGGCTAGGAAAGTCTTAGTACTTAAGTTGTCTTAGTGACGCACCTCACCTTCCTGGGAGTCTCCCCTAGTGTGCCAAACTTGTTTTTTCTTAATTTGAGAACCTATCTTACAAAACTTAAAGATGTCTAGACATTCTCTTCACCATAGTGGCAATGAATCCAGTTAAAATACTTTTGACTTGAGAAATTTTTTGAATGAACTTAGATCTTTAAAGATAAACACTAAGGTACAATTTGTCATTGTGGAGGAGGAATTAAAGACCATAAGGCAAAAGGATATTGAACAAAAATAAAAAAAAACAAGTTCTTAAAAAAGTATTCATTCAGAAGAAGAGAGGCAAGAGGGGGATAGTTTGAGAGTGGGAGAATATTGTCAGCCTGGTCTCTTAATCCGCCATAGAAAAGAAAGAAAATCCAAAGAAGTTAGGGTAGATCTTCCTCACTTCCATGGTAAAAATGATGTAGATGTATTCTTATATTGGAAAATGAAGTAGAACAACTCTTTGAGTGCTACCAAATAAGTGAGGAGAGAAAGGCCCCTTTAGATACCCTTATTTTCCAAGGCTATGCCATACATTGGTGGATTGCATTAGTTAGAGATAGATGTATGCATCAAGAGCCTCCCATAGTTTATTGGAACGATCTTAAGAGTGCTCTTAGACGTAGGCATATTCCCTCTTATTACAACCGTGAACTTATGGATAAACTCCACAGACTGCAACAAAACAACCTAAGCACAGAGGAATATAGGTAGAAAATGGAGCATTAGATGATGAGGGAAAGTATAAGAGAGGAGGAATATGTGACTATTGCTAGGTTCTTAAGTGGACTAAGTTTAGATATTAGAGATAAAGTTGAGATGCTACCTTATAGAGACTTGGATGATTTAGTTCAATTATGCATAGAGGTAGAACAACAACTAATGAGAAAATAAAACTCAATCTAAAGAAGATTCATGGGAGGTAGATAACTTTACAAATAAGCAAAGAATAAAACCTCTTAAGAGTTTAGAGAAAAATAAAAACAAGGAAGAGTATCCATCACACACTCGAACTAGTGACATTAAATGTTTGGGTCGTGGACATGTAAAGGCCCAATGCCCATCCATGAGGACCATTCTTCTCAAGGTTAAAGACATATATAGTAGTAAGGACGAGACTACTAGTACTAGGGAGAGTGATGAGTATCAAAGTTAAAGATGCGATGATGCTTACCCTTATTCTGAAGAACTTCTTCTGATGATAAGTTTTAATCAGGTAGGTACTACCCATAGAAAGAATATTTTTCCAAACAAATTGTCAATTTTTTAACAAAAATTGTTCTCTCATCGTGGATAGTGGATGATACTTCAACTTTTATAGCATCTGGTTGGTTAAATTGTTGAAACTTAATACAGAAGTTCATCCACAACCTTATAAACTTTCTTGGATTCAAAAGGATGTAAATTTGATTGTGAGTCAACAAGTGAAAGTCAAGTTATCTATGTGACATTATTCTGAAAATGTTTTATGTGATTTAGTTCCCTTAGAAGCTTGTGATATTTTGTTAGGACAACCCTGAAAATTTGACCATAACATTTTTTACTATGGTTGTACTAATAAAATCACTTTAACTCATTAGAATAATAAGTTTGTGATCACTTCTTTATCACCTTCACAAGTGGTAGAAAACCAATTATAAACAAAATAGAGAATAGAAAATCAAATAAAAACAGAAAAATGTATAGCTCAATCAGATCAAGAACTTAAAATATGGAGCTTAGGAATAAAAAATTAAATACAAAGATTGAAAAAGAAGTAGAAAGAAAAAGAAAAGAGAGAAAAGAACTGGAAAGACAAGAGAAATCTCTGCCTCTGAAACAAACACACACTTCTCCTCTTTAGAAAAATATTCTGAGGAGTTGATTGATAGGAAATATTTCTCTAGAGGTGAACTAGACAGTGAAATAAACTCCTCCTTCACAAAGAATCTTTGTGAGGAATTGTCTAAAGAAAAAATGTGTCTAGGGCTGAGCTCACTCATAGAAAAATCTTATGATGAGTTGTTTATCATTAAACAACAAGATCTAAATATTAAGCAACTTTATAGGGAACAAACAAAGAAAAATACAAATAAAAATGAAAGAGCTTCTTAGGCTAGAAATCTTTGTTCATCATCTCGTAATGAGTACCTTGATCTTGGAAGTTTATTTCTTGGGAATTTTACTTTTATTCTTGTTGCGACCTCGTCGACAATGAATGGCGATCCAAAAAGAATATTTATATTGTGTAATATGAAGGAAGTAAAGAAAAATAATAAAATGGAGTCACCACCATAATTTTAAGGAAAACTATGGAAACCAAAAAAAGAAAGGGTCTGTGAGTTCAGAGAAAAGGGTAAGGGAGTCGGTTATGAGTGGGAAAGGTATTAGCACCCCACTTCGCCTATCCGAAGATAATACCCTAATTCAAAATGTGAATGAGAAATAAAATATTTTCTAGATGTTTTAATTTCCTAATTTAAATAAAGAAGCTTAGACAAAAATGAGGATTTAAATTAAGGAGGATCCAACGAGGTTTGACCTTGCTCCAACGTATTTCTGTTATAAAACAGAAAATCAGGGCATATGTAGTTCTCCTATAACAAGGGGAGTTTACTTTTTATGATTTTCTATTCTTTTATTATTTTTTCTATTCTTTTTAATATATTGGTGGATGAGGGGTATTTTGGTCTTTTCGAGATTTTTATGAAGAAAACACACTGGTTATGAAGAAAAGGCTTATCAAAAGGAAAGCAGTGATCGTGCAAATACTCCACGCACAATGCCAGTGGACATGGCTCACATAGGGGTTGTACGGTTGGGCTATTATTACTTTAGTTCGCTAAACTCTCAGTGCTTGAAAGATAGCAGCATACGTGTATTTCCCTACACTGCGAGTCTAAATGAGCCAAAGCTTTGGAGAGAGAGGGAGTTTTATTCTTAACCACTACAGATGAACCCTAAAGAGGCAACATACATGCCAAGGGCTATCACCTCAATGAATTAAGTTTTCACCCATATTGGACTAAGGCAAAAGGAAAGCCAAAAGAGGAAGATTTTTTTCAAGATGCAAGCCATGAGCTAGATCAAACGCATCCTTTGGGCAATGTTCGTGCCACTAGAAGGTTCATCTAACTCAAGAAAGCCTCATGAGTCAAAAGCAAAAAGGTTTGGGACTTAGAAAATTCAACATGTAGGGGCAGCATAAAATGATAAAACCCAAACTTTGGAGGGGAATTTGAGGTATCAAGTGAGCACGTAAATAAATGAGATATATACCAAATTAAAGAGCTTCAGGAGCTCTTTCCAATGTATGCACACGCAGCTCCTACAAGTTCAAGGAGCTCGAGAACGAGATCCTCAAAGCTGGTCCAATGACCAACTTGCGCATTCCAGCATTTGGCACACAGAATCCAGTGGCGCAACCCGATTTTTATGGCTGATTTTGGGGGTCTTAATAGTGTAATAAATGGCCTTGCCATATATCATTTTGAAGAGCTTCATGAGCTCTTTCCAACGCCTACTCACACATCTCCTAAAGATTCATGGATTTTGAGAACGAGTGCTCCAAAGTTGGTCCAGTGACCAACTTACACCATACACATCTCCTAAAGGTTCATGGATTTCAAGAACGAGTGCTCCAAAGTTGGTCCAGTGACCAACTTGCACCTTGCCTTTTGAAGCGAAGAAAACTAACTTTGGTGAAGGTCGAGTTCGAACTCCGGCGAGGCCTGAACGTGCTTCGGCGAGGTGCGTTCTTATCGTTTCAAGTACTCTTTCTCTCTTCCGATTACTCTCTCCCACTCTCTAATGCTCTAGGAATTCGAATATGCAAGAAAATCACAAAAGGAATGTGTGTATGTGAGGTGCAACACATGAACCCCTTATATAGGAATCTTTGAAAGTGAAAACCAGTCACTGGAGGTTCATCCGGTCACCTTCCGACGGCCCAGGCCTATGAAGGTCCAGTGTGGTGTGTTTAGGCACCAGAATCATTCTAAATGGCCTGCTACCTATTGCTCCTAGAATTACTCCTTATGCATGCATGTAGGAGAAGCATGAATAGTGCCTTCAACCAATGTGTGCCTGCCATGTGTCATTCCATTTGAATTTTTGTTCTCCATCTCTTTTTGTATTACTATCTTTTCCAGTTTTTTATTTTCCCTCTCTTTTTATTTTCTCCTTCTCCATATATTATTATCGTCTTTCATTTTGTTATTATTATTATTATTATTATTATTATTCTCTTATTATTATTTATTTTCTTTTTCTTTTTATTTCTTTTCTTTTTATTTATTTCTTTTGAATTTTTTACTATTATTATTTTTATTTCTATTTTTATTTATTTATTTTTCCTATTTTTCCTAAAATTTTTATTTGAAAATTTAAACCCAAAAATGAAATAAAATATTTCTATTTTATCATTTTTTCACCCGGACGAAATTGGGTGTTGACAATTCTTAAGTGTTTTGTATATATGTCATATGTTTTACTATTTTCCTATTTTTACATAATGGTGTTTGATTCGGGAGGGTAACATGAGTGGTTTTTCTACACAAGTGGTGTAAATTTATCGGTAAGTTTTAAAAATGGGCAGGTTTTTTAAAATTTACAATTCTGGGCAAGTCATGTTTGTTGGGACAGGATGAGATTGAAGAAGTCGTGCTTGGGTGCCCGACTTAAGTGTGCAGGAATTTTTTTCCCTTTGTCCTATTCTAAATAATGCTGCAAAAGATGAGTTAAGTTTTTTTTTGGCAAGCAGAAGTCGTGTTTGCTAGCACAATTTCTGTTTAATTTTTTTTTTTTTTTACGTCCAATTTAGTCATGGCAGCAAACACGACTTTGGGTGTGATATTTTTTAAAACTCGTCCTAAAGAGGACAAAACTTGTACATCTAAAATTATATAATTCTATTTATAAAATTATATATATGAAATTCATCAAATTATATATATTATTGTATTTATTCTATCAAAATGAAAATTATTTTTTTAATATTATTGATATTTTAATTTTAAAATTTGATTTCAAAAAAAGTATTTGATATTTATTAAAATCAAATAATCTGGATGAATATAGAAGAAAGTTGAATATTAAATTAGAAAATAATTTTAAAAGGATATTTTTCAAAAATCGTGCTTGATAGCACAAGTTACGACTTAATAGAAATTTAATCGGTACGACTTGTTCATTAATTTTTTTTTTTTCATCTTAAGTTGTCCAGTAAGTATAATTTATGTTGGGTATGATTTAAAGTGAACAATTAAAATTCATGTTAACCAAAATTGTTGAAGAAGAGAAGAGCATCATGTAAAATGAAGTTTTGTGTGAAATATTTGTGAGTAGTTGAGAGTCATATGGTGTTAAAAAAAATAGTTTATTTTGTTATAAAAGAATAAATGGTTTAATAAAACAATAAAATTAAAATATATGTTAATATTTAAATAAAAATAATTAAAATGAAGGGGATAATAAATATGAAAGGAAATATATGTCATTATTTGTATGGGCAATTTGCACAATTGTGACCCTCGTTACGACAATAAGAACATTTTTTCTGAATATTTTGACCTACTTCATCCATTTCATTATGTATACGACTTTTTGTTGGTATTTCGGACTTTGTACGACGCATGTGAGGGTCAGGGATGAAGTTAGGGACCATATATGCTGACCAATAATCTTCATTTCGGACTGCATGAAATTGAAGTTCGTAAGCCTTGAATATGTTGTGTAGAGTGTAAACTGGGTCAACATATGTTAGAAGTTGTAAGTGACACATGGAACAAACAACAATAACATGAGGACAAGGCAGTCAAAAGGCTTGAAATCCCCCACAATCACACCATCACTCATTTAATTTGACTATGTATGACATTGGTCGTCCATAGAGTTGGGCAGTCGTTATCTCCTGAACATCAAACTCAGAATTTTTCCGATTATAACGTTCGACATGACAGAAGGCCGATGCCTGTTGATTTTTCTGAAGTAAGTTTGTGATATCCTCAGGGTATTGATGTCCTGGTCGCAACATAGAATCTGTCCTCATCCCTCTTTCAACAAACCAAGAATTTACTTTTTGAAATGTTGATTTCACAATAGCAGAAATTGGTAATGATTGTGCCAGATACATTAGCTTCTCGAGTTCATCTGATGTATCTTCCATTATTGGCATACCTTAATAATGTCTCCAATTATAATTGGGGTGTAGCTGTATTGGCTTGTTTATATCATGCTCTAGTTGTATGTTGCTCTTGCAATCATGGGCATGGTATCAAATTACCTCTATTACCCCCACTGTTGACTCACTTAGTGATGAAGACATTGAAGTAGGACCTGGCTTTCTATTGGCTACGAGGTTATTTTTTATGCCCTTCACAAAGTATTATAAATTTGATTTATATTTATTTCTTAAAAAATTAATTATTCTTTATCATAGGTGGTCCCTTCCAGCTCAAAGGACAAGCATGCCTACATACGCGCTTCATCTTTTACGAAACACATTTGATCATCTGGAACCAAAGGAGGCTATTCTTAATTTTTACTACACCATATATTTTTCTTGTCACGCTCATGCTAACAACATATTTTTTCAGTTCTTGTGGACTCCTTATAGGGCACATCACATTAGCCGTTTGATCACCATTGACGTCTCTGATGTTAGTCGCATTGTTGTTCCTCTCATTTATTTCTCTAAGTTGAGTTCCATCAAGTAGATAGGGTCATGAGGCAATTTGGGTTATGCCAACCTATTCCCGTTGACCCGTTAAACTTAGATGGTGTTCATAAAGATGACATGCGAGGAAGGACAAATAGAAATTGGCCCCACTATCATCAAAAGTGGATCGCCATATGGAATGATCGACAGACCCGCCTAATTTAGGGGTAGCAGTTTGGTGGAAACGGTCATTTGCAGGACACTACACCATATATGCAATGGTACATCTCACGTACTATACAGTATATAGCCCCTCAACAAGCATCAGTGTCCGATGAAAAAGTAAGTTCACTTCCTATTAAGTAGTATATTACAATTAATTATCACAATTAACTAATCATATCATTTGTCACATTATGACACATTCCCTCAGCCTCAACAAAGTCAACTGCAACCGCACTATCAAAATATTGGATCATCTTCTAGTGCACAACAGTTTCAAGCTCCAAATGTGGACAATTTTAATTTTCAACCACCTCCGATGTTCGGATACATGGGTAACATAAACAACATGGCTGGTCCATCTTCATATCAACACGAAGTTGCTTTCACTTTTAACATGTTCCCATCACAACCAAATTGGTTTCACAATCCACCACATAATATATTTGGGACTTCTTTCACGCCCCCACTCTCTGCATACAATCCAATACCATCCATAGATTGTTATCGACCAACAATTTCTTCTCAAAGATTAGATAATGCAAGTGGGGATGATGATGACAAACATGATGATAATGAAGTTGGACAACCACCTCCCCCACCATCTGATCCATCAACCGAACATAGACTACATGAAAGACCACGAAGACAACGACGAAGGCCACAATGTGGCACTGAATCTCATAAATAGTTTTTTCTTTCATGTCATTTTATCTTCATCTTCTAATTTTATTCACAATATGTATTAAACCTTGACATTTTCACTTCATGTCAAACTCTATTTTAAGGAATTAGACAATCCTGCATGAATTCAATTTCACTAAAATTTCTTAACTTTTCATCCGATGTTAAATCCATATTATGATAGAAAATAAATACATTGAACTAAGGGGAGAATAAATGACGAAATGAAATCCATTCATGATATTATGTTATTTTACAAATACGTCAAATTAATCACGTAAAACATGCATATATTGCAATTTTTCTTTTCTATTAAATCCTAACTCATCCTATCAAGCATGATTTTTTTTAAAATGGATCCTTTTAAAATTATTTTCTAATTGAATATCCAACTTTATCTATATATCCATTCTATTTAGTTCATTTTGATAAATATCAATGTCAAACACATTTTTTGAAATCAAATTTTAAAATTGAAATCTCAATAATATTTAAAATACTAAATTTTTCATTTTGATAGAATAAATAGAATAATATATATAATTTGATAAATTTCGTATATATATAATTTTATAAATAGAATAATATATATATATAATAAAATTAATGTACAAGTTTCGTCCTCTCCGAGATGATTTTTAAAAAAAAAAAAATTAATAGGCAAAGTCATGCATGCTTCCACGACTAACTTTGACGTAAAAAAATATTAACACAAAAGTTGTGCTAGTAAGCACGACTTCTATGTGCCCAAAAAAAGAGAAGTTGTGGTAGTAAGCACGACTTCTTCGTGCCCAGAGAAAAAAAAGGACCCGGTTCATCTCCTAACAGACGATTTTGAATGGGGCAAGCAAAAAAATTTCCTACAAACTTAAGTCGGGCTTTGGAGCACGACTTCTTCATCTCCACTTCGTGCCACCAAGTACAACTTACCTACTGTTGTAATTTTTTAAAAATTTGCCCATTTCTGAAATTTACAGATAAATCTGCACCACTTTTGTAAATAAACCAACATGAGTAAACAAAAAAATAATAAGGCTTCGGTTCGTAACACATTCCAAGATCTACGGACATATCACTTTCAAGAGGGAAGGGATGATGGAATACACCCCGGCTACCTTAGTCAAAGAATAAAGAGGACAAAGAGCTAGAGGTTAGATCAAAAGCTTTTTAGAAGATTGGGCCCATTTGAGCATGTTTGAGCTTTCAATCAACTGTTTGGACCCGAATACAATCCTAAAGAAATCACTTTGGAGAAAATAGGGCATCAAAGAGAAATCCTCTAAATTGTAGAAATTATTTAGAATAGTTTAGTATAATTTGGGTATTGTATTTGGGCCATGTAGTGTAAGTGTTGGGCCTTGAAGCCTATAGATAATGTTGGAACTGTTGAAGGAGTTGCCACATGGCAACCTCTCCTTAAAGCCTTGTGGTCCAAGTTAGGGTATGGGAGAATCTCTCTCCTTGTGCCACGTGTATCATCTTATGAGAGCCTTGAGGTGTAAGCTAGGTTTGTGAAACTTGTTACAAAAGCTAGGGTTAGAAGCTGGTCATAGAAGCTAGGATTACAGAGCTTCTCCAACAAGCTTCTTCTTCTCTTCCATTCTATAAATAGGAGTGTAGGGCAATGTAAAATTAAGCTTGAATCCTTAATGAAATGTTGTAAAATTTATTTTCTAGCTTATTTGTTTGAGCTCTTCTTTATTTACTCTTCTAGAATCAAACCAAGACACCTTAATAGTTGGCCTAACCTCTATCAATTCCTTGTCCCTCTAGTTCATCATTTTCCATCACACAAAGCTTCTTCCATACTCTTTCAATCTCACGCACACTTACACTTCATTCCCTCAATACAAAGCTTTCACATTCAACTATTGGAGCTTCTTATCACACATCAATTGGTGCAAGTCTTCCAAAGCTTCTTCCCCAAGCTTGAAGATCAAGGTTGAAGCATGGCACCAAGAGGAGCTCTATCAATGACCATGGTAGTGACTCACAACCACTGTTCCTTCCTTGCACCACTTTTTCACCCTAGCTACTCATGTTTTTCTCTTCTCCCCACTCTTTTTTATTGCCTTTCCTCATATAAGATGCTTGAATGGATAAAACCAAGACAAAAAATAATAATTATATTGTATGTGAAATTGAAGCAAAGAACATCATATGTGTATTTATATTTGATAATAGTAGCAAGCTTGCATTTCAGACTACACAGATGAATAATGGTCCTACTGAGCAATATTTTTTATGCATCTTTTTAAAGGCTTTGTTTATGATGATATAGATATTCATTATTTATTGCATTCTATGAAGGATAGGGAAGAACAGAAAATAAAAAAAAAAAAACGTATTTGGCTGTTGAGATTATGTAGTAATCATCATATCATTGGTTTCACTATTGGACAACTCACCCTCCAACCAATCCTCTTCGAAATAAAACAATAACCTTAATTATGGTTTCCTTACATTTCTGAATTTCAACTTGATACCTCTTGTTACTAATGGGACTTCTAAGCTTGTTTATATTACCTTTTTGTAATTTTTATTTTGTTTTCCATGTGTTTATGTTAGAATTTAAATAGACATTTTCCTTTTGGTATATGTACTCAACTTTATCAAAGGCAATCCAAAAGCAAGGTTGGCCTAATCTTGAATGAATATGAAGACAATTTATTCATCCAAAGTATAGGTTTATATATATAAAGAAGAAAATACTTTGTTTTTTTATCCATAAATAGATTTATATTGGTAGTTGAATCATATACCATTATATTATATATGCAATAATAAGTTTATTAACTTTTGTTACAACTATTTTATACCAAGTGATTGAATGAGAATAAAAAATTACTTTATACTATATATAATGTCACGTTGTTACGTTAACATTGGTATAGTTTCGTGTAAAATGATATCTATGTAATTAGGCTTCAAGTATGAGGCTTTATTCAACTAGCCCTATCCATGAGGTGTAATATTTCAAGTGTTGAATGTCTTATCCATGGCTGAATTCAATGTTATGAGAACTCAGTTGAGTGAACTTTTTTACAATATGACATACACTATGCTAACAAGTTTTATCTCCTAAATGTTACTTAACTCCAATGTAACTGCCTGTTAGTTGACTTGTCTCTATCGACTTATAAGTTGTGCAAACAATGTTTGATCGTGAATTATTTGATAAAATCAATATGTTTATATCTCACTAACCATTGTTTCATGTTGGCAACTATAATCTACATATAGATGACTCTTGTTGAAGTTTATTTCAAATCTTAGTTTCCATAAAAGCATTAGTAAATGCATGTTATATAGTAATTAACAAGATAGTGCTGATCTTGAACTGCCTAATGATTTCTCGGATAACATCCATCTAGTAATTAATATCCCATGATTAGATGCATCTGTTTCATGCAATGAACATGACTACTTTTCTAAAAATTATTTTCCATATGCTTGACTTTGTCATGCATTATAAATGATGAGCTACCAAAAAACACAAATGGTAACTTGTTGCCCACAACTAGTGGGAGGAATTTAGAGGTATTAGAAGATACTGCTAATACACCATCCATTTACAATTTTTTTTAACTAGACATCTTAACGTCACGAACTTTACTATATGGCCTTGGTTGTGGCTAGTGTAATGGCCCTACCACAGAAATAATTGGTTCAGAGGAATTAAGATAAGTAAGCCAAAACATTATTTAATACATATGCTAAACACTTTGAACTTAACACTAGTGATCTTTACTAGATGTTGTTACGTGCTCTTTACCACACATTATTTGAGACATTACAAGAAAAAAAAAAACTATTTAGAGACCATTTTTTAGCTACGAAATGAAATGGTTGCTAATTGTGATCAAAATGGTTACCAAATTAGATTTTGATTGCTAAATAACTACAAAATAAAGTAATGATTGAATTTAGTGACCAATTAAGTCAAGATAATTGGTATCTAACATTAGCTACCAAGGTTTTAGTGACCTATTCTATTAGATTCTAAATTAGTCTCTAACTTAATTAGATACCAATTTAAAATCTAATGATATAGGTCACTAAAACTTTGGTAGCTACTGTTAAATACCAATTATCTTAAATTAATTGGTCACTAAAATTTAATTTTATAATTATTTAGCAACCAAAATTTAATTTGGTGATTATTTTAGTCACAATTAGCAACCATTTCATTTGGTAGCTAAAAATTGGTCTCTAAATAGTTTTTTTTCTTATAGTAAGAGTTTATCATCACACAAAACAAGAAACAAATTGTTATAAAAGTGTAATTAAAGCACTCTTAGTCCTTAAAATTAAGAAAATTTAAATAAGTTGATGAAATTTCCACTTTTTTCAATTTAGTTCCTAAACTTAATCCTTGTTGACATTTTTGTTCCTAATTATATGTTATTGCTATAATTTTATGTTGAATTTTAGAACAATTAGATTGAGAAATTATACTTTGTGGGACTTATTTTGAATTTTATTAGTTTTAGGAACTAAGGTGACAATATTAGACATTTTTAGGGACTATACCGATAGTTTAAAAAGATATTAATCTATGTGATGCATAACATAATACAAGAGGAACTAGTATATTTATGAGTTTGTGAGTTTATGTATGTCATTTTTTTACTCTTGGATTTGCTGATTTTTATTTATTTAACCATGTTATGTTGTGTATCCAATTTCAGGATTCAGATCACTTTTAGATCAGGCAACATGTTAATCCTCTGAGCTCTTCTTTCTCTGCAATGTGTTGCTTTATAAATTCAATCTCTCCATTGCGTTCATTTTATTATTTCAGTAAGAGATTATTTATGAATCTATGACATATATAGATAAATAGGAGTGCAAGTGACATAATCTTTAAAAAAAAATTCAGTTATGGGTTAAACTTTATTGGAAATTATAAAATTAGGAGGGAGAGTTTTTAAATAAGAAATCAGAATAACAAAGTTTCATATTTTCCAATTAATGTAGAGCATGTTCGAAAAAGTATGTTTTAGTTAAAATATAATTTTGATCACAACGTTTACTTTCAATTTATTAATTTTTTGCCATATTTATTGCATTTATTATACAACAAGGTAAAGGAATTAAGAATTTAATTATAATGCTAAAGAAGTAAAGGTCTTTTACTCTATAATTACATGATAAGATTGTTGAAATTTGTAATAATTACTTTAAAAGTAATATTTACAAGGATTTGTAGTTAGCTAATAATATAAAAATTTGTTCATTGATAGTGTGTCAAAATTAAACTTGTGTTGCATTGTTGTGGAGAACAAGAGGCGGATACAAAAATAAGACATAAATAGCTTCTGTGACATAAATAACTTCCACACATTCATCATGCATTGAAGTAGTGTTTTGCTTTCCACTAATGTGGTTTTTGTTTCTCTATAGGTTCCTACATAAGTACCAGACTGAAACTATTTCTTCGCAAAACCCAAAGTTGCCACACGTTTATAATTTATTTTATTATTTGATGAATTTTTTGTGTTTGTTATGGATTGACACTAATAATGTATGTGGAAGTTAATAATGATGAAACCAGATTCTTACATTTTATAGTACTAAGGTTGCAGTTCTCTTTTGAATTGTTAAATCAAAATATCACGTTGATATTGATATATATAACAATCATTTTCATTGTTGTTTCCCATGAGATGAAAATACTATTAAGATGTATCTCTAGGAATGGGATCAATTAATGTTCCAACATATCTAATGTTGTAATTTGTAAACGATATCAAGCAATGGTAGGTTTCTAATTATTTTCTTACTTTCAATTTGATTTTTTTTTTTGCTTTGTTGGAACTATATCAACTTTTGTGTATGTGATGTATGTCTTTGATGAGTATATTTTCATTCACACTTAGAGTGTTTAATCTTGAGTTTCTTTGACTGTAATTGAGAATAAATCTATTATTTTAAATAAGATTTAGATAATTAGAATTAATTGGACCTTAATTGATATTATTCGTTAAACTTGAATTTTAAGAATATTCTCTTACTTTTCTTGTTTCTAATTTTTTTTGTAGAGATTTTATGGGTTTCAAATCTAATCGAATGTTTTGCAAAGATATTCTTCAGATTTTCTACAAAGATGATTATATGTAATTCTTACTTGATTTAGAACAAATCTCTTTCAAATATTTTGCAATATCTTTTGTAACAAATTTAATTATTATGAGTTGGTATCTGGAATAGAATTTGGAAACAAAACATCTAAAAGAAATTGGAAGAAGCAAGATCTACAACTTTACTGGAAAGAAGATATTAACAAAATTAATCTTTGGCACATAGAAAACATCTAATAATTTCAAGAATAATAATATATGAGAATTAATTCTGAGTTAATTTCATAAGAAAAGGAGATTATAAATAGAGGCTGGAGAGGGCATGAAGGACACAACACTGCATAGCATAAACTCTAGTTTTATTTTCTTTTGTAATTCTTTGTTTTAGTCATCTTCATGGAAGGCTAAACTTCTCCAGTTTGATTCTCTTGGGATTTCACAATGAATTTCGAGGTTTTTGTTTAATAAAGTTTTGTCTTTACATTCTATATAACAATCGTGTTATATTGTTGGTCTTTTTCAAATCTGTTTTTGGAAAAGTATTTGTTTTCTAATGCTTGTTGAGAATTCAATTATTTTTCCTTAATTAGAGTTCTTGGTTATTTCGCTTAGTCTTAATCAATTTCTTGTATCCTTAGCCAAAAGATATATATATATATATATATATATATATATATATATATATATATATATATATATATCATTGAGTATACGCTTGGAGACGAGGTGACATATTATGTTGAATTTAACTTACGCTTTTTGATTGAGTTCAACTCTGTGAAGAGAATTGAAGGATAATAATCTTAAGAAAACCAAGAAAGAATTTGTTGTGAAAGAACTTGAGAGTCAACATATTTTCTTTATTATTTTTAAATCTTCTATTTTAATTTCCTGCACAATAATCCTCAAACCCTCGTCTTTAATTTACTGTTATTACTAACTTTCTTTATTGTAGATGAGTTTTAAACATTAATTGACAAAATTTATTATTGGATTCATTGAGAGATGACTTGGGTTAACTTTCCCTTATCTATACTATCATCTCTTTGGTGTTATATGGTTTAGCACTGTGCTAGGCGATCAATACTGAAATTCATTAATTTACTCGTGAAACGACTACGATCAGTCTTCTATCACGTCTTGTCACACCAGCCTAATTTTTATTTTTATTATTATTTTTTTAGGTTGCTTTGCTTGATTGATGAAACAAAGAAAAAGTTACAATCAAACAATAATAATATAAAAAAAAAACTATTTGAGAGAGAAGGTGGTTAAAAGTTTATGTCATTTGAAATTACTAGTTTATGGTTTGTTTATCAGATTTGTTCCATCTTTGCATAGTAAAAACAAATTAATTGTCCTTTTTCCTTATTTCTGAATAGATTTTAGAGTATAAATTTGACTTCTCAGGTCCTGGAAGAACACGGGCTTGTGATGATCATCTTCCATACTTTTGACCAAAATTGTATATTTATCTTTATTTTAATTAATGGTTTTTTTACATTACTATAGAAATGTGTTTTAAAATGATTAAAACAATTTATAGTTACTTCTTCTATTGGAAAAGTAAAGAAAATGACAATTTTACCCTGTATGTGCAATGTGGTAAGATGTAGCTTGTAACATCCTATATTTTTCACATAATAGGAACTTCATCACATAGAAATTCTATAATAAGCCTAAATACAAATCTCCATACATTCATAAGAGTATTTCAAAATATACTTCTTTACATGAGATTTAATAAAAATATCTTCATACAATCACAAAATAAAATAAAATAAAATTAAACTTCTCTATCAGCTCTATTGAACATTAGACGGTCCAAAATTCCTTTAAAAAAATCAAATTATTTGATAATTTTTTTGTGATAACAAAACTCAAGTATACATTTATATTCGATTACTTATATACATTGCGTAGTTAACATTATTATTATTAAAGCATGAGACACATGGTCCATAAAGAGATAAGTTTCTTACTATTTATTTTATGTGATTGATTTGATTTAACTTGATTTTATAGCATTATGTGTTTTAATGTTCATATTTATTCATAATGAAAATTATCAAATTATTATGAAATATTTAAATGTGATTAATTGATTTTATACCATATTATGCTTTAATGCTTAGATTTGTTCGTAATGGAAATTATTCAAATTATTGATGAGTATCTCAAATATATTTCTCTATGCTATTTTAAATTATTTCCGATACAGAATTAATCAAGTTTAATGCAGTATAAAAGATTAGAGAAATACTTCCACTTTAAACTTCATACATCAGAAAGTCAAGATTTCTCTGTTCAAGCATCCCAACGACTAGTTTCTAAAAAGCTACATATAGAGGAGCAAATTCAAATTGAAGGATAAGAAGCAAAAAGAGAAATACATCATATAATACATTGAAGAAAGTATACTGAGTGTCTATTGTCAATCTGCTATAGAGAGCATATAAAGTTTTGGGTTGTGTGAAACCATTGTGTAATTCTTCACCTTTGTGAAGTAAACCCTTGTGAGCTTTCATTATTCTCTCTTTTGAGAGTGTTTCTTTAATTATTGAGTGGTCTTGATCTCAGGGGGAGATTGGGACTGGTATAAGCTGGAGAGGTTTGTGTACTAGTGATAACCTGGAGAGGTTTGTGTACTCGTGATAACTTGGAGAGGTTTGTGTACTCGTTGTACCCTGGAGAGGTTTGTGTACTCGTTATAACCAAGAGAGGTTTGTGTACTCGTTGTAACTATTTGCTAAATAGTGAAACCTCTTGAACAATTTGTTTAAGGGAGAACAGAACGTAGCCCAAGAGATTAGGGTGAACCAGAATAAAACTGCTTTATCTGTGCTTATATATTTTTGCCTTGGTTGGTGGTTTTTATTTATAGCGAATAGAGTTAAGGCTCCATTCAACCCCCCTTTTGGAGCCAACTGTTCCTATAAGCTCACTTAGGAGTCACACCACCTGCTCACATGTAACACACAATCATCACAAATTTAAAAAATAAAGCAAACACCACACAAAAGTAAGGGCAAACTAGATAGTTTAACGAAATGTATATTCATAAACTAAATTCCTATCCCAACCAAAATACAAACATCAGACTTTCATGATTCATCTCATACAGCTTATTGTCATTATCACATCTCTACAATAACTTGTATCATACATATATTGACTCACATACAAAGACACTTGACTCTCTACTTTTGGAAGACTCATGCATTGAGTTAGACTCAGAGGCTAGCACTTGCTAGATGCCCCTACCAACTGTGAATCCACACTGTCCCAAATGAACATAACCTCATGTGATAGGGTAAATCCATATATCTATCTTGACCAGCTCTTTCAAACTGCAGTTTTAGTTAAATGGACCTCCTTCAATTCTCACTACCTGGTATCCTTTATCGATGTGATTATAAGGTACCAGTAGAATCAGGATACCTCGTTCTCGATATATCCTCAAACAATGCACATCTTAACAATCTCAACACGGGTATCTCCTTTCCTAAAGATACTATGTCTCGATCACTATTCCATATCATTCACATCAACTCATTCAATCCATAACATCAAAACATAAAAGGATAATATCACATGAAAGTAATACTTATTTACTAAGCATTCAAACGTCTATTGTTTCCACAAGTTCAATTAATATAAAATCAGTCATTTCATCAAACTATACAAAAATTCATTATCATTGTTAGAGAACATTTCAAATTAAAACCACATCTTATTCCACAATTAATTACTCTAATTTATTGTGCTATAGCAAAATTTTAAGACTAACTTCCCTTACCAAATATCATCATTTTAGATAAATTTCTATTTCAAACTAACATAAAAAAAAAACATACAATTAGGTTCCCTTAATTGTATAAAATAGAGAGCCTCGAAGGAGTTCCAAAAATCTAAAATCACAGGCAACCAAACCTGCACCAAGCGTTTCTGATCAATTATCAAACTACACTATTAGAACAATTGTCCAATGGAGACTCATGCTGATGCCTCAGAGAACACAAGCAAAATACCCCTACCAAGAATAGAATTGACCTAAAACTGACTATGAGGAAGATAAACAGAAAATAAGCTTACTCTGTTCAAGAATTTGATTGGACACTCTTACTCTATTTGACGTCAGGAATCTAAGGGTGATCTCCGATCTTTAGTCTAATGAGGAATGAGGTCAGACATTTAGAGAAAAGGTAGAGAAACTAGAGAGAACCTATTTCTAGGGAGATGGTGATTTTTATAAAAATGAAACATGAATACTAATTTTTCTATTTATATAAACTTTTCTCTAGTTAAAAGAAACTAGGTATCATCTTATTTATATTTAAAGCTAAATTATAGATTCTAATACATTTATATTCTAAAGTTATTTTCTAGGGTATTATATAGCTTAAATAATATGTTTCTACATATGTTAACAACTAACTTAGGTTTGTCCAGTTATTGATTGCAGGTTTATTTTGTTCATTCTTACTTTGATTCTAGTTGTGATACCTCAAGATTAGACCGTCTGCTCTTCAAGATTAGGCCATCTACTCCTATCTAAAGTAGCAGGTTAGTTTTATTTTTTATTAAGAATTTTTTTATCGGGTTAGTTTTATTCTTTTATTAAGGATTTCTTTTAATTTTTATTTTGTGTTTATGTATTTCAATTGCATTTTGGCAGCCTCAAATTGTTTAAATTAACACAAAAAAACTAGGATTGGAGTTCAGAACTTTAGCCTTAAGGACAATGTTGAATTTCAATTGGGTGGTGCTGTAAGAGGTTAAGATATAGGGAATATTAATTAGCAACTATTAGAGAAGATGATAGAGGAATTTTATATGATATTATTGATACAATTTAGGTCAAAAATTGACTCTTTCTACACTTAGAACTTGTTTAATTCTCAAGTTTTAATAGTTTTTCTCAATAATTAACTGTGAGAGTCAAGAGAAGGATTTGATATTAATTCAATTTATTTATTTTTTATAAAATTTATCAGAAAAGTGTTAGATGAGAAGAATTAGGATTGAAGCTTTGAGGAAGTAAGAAAAAGAAGCAAATAAAGCCAAGCCCAAGTCAACCACGTAGGTCCAATTTGAAGAAACCCTAGAAGCAAAGAGGCGATGGCGGCGCCCAACACAAAATGACGAACCTGACGCAGATTGGGCCCGGTACTGGAATAGTACCAGAATCCAGAAATGCCCGATGCAAAATGTGGCACCAGGCGTGAGAGTCAATTTTCTGTTTTAGTTAATAGACATGTGGGGTTTAGGGTTAGACATCTTGGACTAGAATAGAGAACGAAATTGACTCTTGAAGGCATCTTTAGGCTTCGTTTGGAGTAATCTTCTTAATCCTTCATTCTTCTTGTATTGTTTGGTTTCCTCATGTTTGTGAGGAGATAAATTTCTTATTGTTGGTTAAATACTTTTTGAACTCTCATGTAATCATATTTGTGCTTAAGTATGTCCTGTCATCCATGTTTTTCTTCTAATTTATCAGTTTATTAATTATGTGCTTATGCTTGTTGTACAAATCCATAACTCGATTATTGATTCTTAAGAGTATTGAAAAATATCTTTTGAATCTAAATCTAAATGAATTTACCAGATGAAAACTCGTGTCTAGGAATGGAGTGGTTTATTTGTTGTTATTAAGATTCTTGTGTTATGCAAGATTCATTTGTATAATTTATCAAGGAATTGATAATTAATAATAATCCTCAGGGTCATCCGCTGAGAAATTATGTTTGAGTAATTTTGTGAATTAACATTGATAATTTTTAAAAAAGAAGATAACTTTAGTAATACATGAGAGTGAAGATTAGTGAGATCTAACTCTGACAAATTCATTATATTATTGTTAAACCTTTTTAAGCCTTTAATTGTTGATAAAAATTATCTTTTTAATTTTCATAACATTTTATCAATTCTTTAATTCGTTTTAAATTTGAATCTATTATAATTGTTTTATATTACACAAATACTTTGGTAAGAACAATAATTTTATTACTTGTTACGTTGCGACTAGTACACTTGCCATAATTGTAAATTTTGCTAACAAAAGATAGGGGTTGAAGAAGGGTAGAAGAATTCATCCAGAGATTTAGAAGATTTGTAACAAAGGAAGGACCTTTTGTGAAAAAAAAATGTTCTAGTTTATTTGATTGTTTTTATCAATTTCTTATATTTCTTTCCGAGGTTCATAGTACATGTATTTGGGTAAGTGTGACTAAGCTTACCTAAACACATTCGCAGGATCCCTTTCTAATTTGATTATTATACTTTTAAACAAAATTTAACTTATCTAGAAATTTCAAACTACAAATGGTTATTTGTGTCATTATTCTTTTAATATTTGTTGCCAATGTTAAATCATTTTAAAAGTTGATTGATGATAGTTTGATATTTTTATTTTTTCGAAATTTCATTTAATCGTGTTTTTCTGAAAGAAAAAGTTTATATTTGTTTATTGTTAAAATTTTATTAAAACTGTTAATTAAATGTTTTTTTATTCTTTTTGAAAATATTATATATATTTTTAAATTATTATTTTTAATTATTTTAAATCTAATATTTTATTTTTAAAAGTTTATGTTAAAAAAAAGGTTCTTTTTTATTTTTTTCCTAACTTACTCTTATTTTGTTATTAAAAAAACATATACAACATAAAAACAGTAGGATTAATTAAAAATAAACAATGAATCCTAATACCCTAAAAAAAATAAACAATTGAATTACTTTGTTTCTGATTATTTTGGTTTTGTTCTTTACTGTGGTTATTTGGTTTCGTGAGGGATAGTGGCGGTTGATGCTAGGTTTTTTAAATTGGGAAAAGGGGCTTCTTTGCTTTTGGGTTATGTTTCTATATGGGTTGCTTGGGTGGATTTCTGTTTCTGAATAATTTATGTTTTGGTACAAGGTTTGGAAATTTTCGAATTTGGGGCTATGGCTATCCTATATTCAATCATGTGTTATGGGGTTGAAATTATTAATTTTCTGGAATTTAATTCGCTACTGACTCTGGACCGACTTTTGATTAACTTGTTCTATTTTTGGGAAGGCTGTTTGGTATTCTTTTGAGTGAGTCTTTGGATTCCTTGAGTTCTGAGGATTTTTGTGGGTTTTGAGTTTAGGTATTTTTGATTCTGTTTCGGGGTTTTGTGTTTATTGTCTGTCTCTGGATTAATGATATCTAATGTTACTATATCTTTGTTATTGGGATTTGCTAACTGTGTTAGCAGTAGCAAATTTGTCAAATGAACAATATTAGTTTGTGCAAAAAATGCAGCAATTAGATAATCTCAGGATCGGTGGTGCGGTAACAGCAACCGTATCAACCATCTACACGATCGTGCCAGTAGCAGCAATCATCTCGTAGATATAATAATTTATTGTGACCATTAAAATTAATTTAACTTGCAAAATAATTACTCATTGACACTGCATCAGTGCACAGGTTGAACAAGACACAACAAATACAGATGAAAACATGAATTTGGACAAAATAAAAAAAAAAGACAAAATTAAGACAGAATTAAAGGAAAAAGACGAACCCGTTGAAGACTCCCAATTTAGCTTCTTGTTTTCCTCTTTCTGGTGGTTTCTACTGGACTCTTAGATTTTTTCCAACAGAATCCAATAATATTTTTCAATAAATTTTTTTTCAGTGTCTTTTTCTCTCTAAATTTCTAAGAATTTCTGTGTATTCTCTGTCTCTCCCAATCTGTCCTCCCTCTCCTTTGAAAATAAAAGCAGTTCTTTATATTTTGTCTGTTCATCCCTTCATCTCCCTCCATAACACTCTCAATCATGATTTTTAATTAAGAATAAATTATTTCACCTCTCTGTATTAACTCCTTTTGGCTTAAGACTATATGGTTACATTTTAGAAAGAATAAGTAAAAAGACAATAATAATAAAAAAGAAAAATGAATAGTAAGTGAACAATGAATAGCCACTAAACTTGAATAGCCCCTGAACGTATGAGTATAGGAAGACTATGAGATGAGAGTTAATTAAGGCTATGGGAGTTTAAATGTCAAAACATGATTGTTAGTTAAATGTTAAAAGCATGACTTTTAGTTAAATGTTAGAAACATGACTTTCGGTTAAATGTTAAAAGCATGATTACTAAATGTGATAAGTGTGAGAAGGCAAAAAGGTGAAAATTTAATTATGAGAGATAAAACTTGTTAAGCACTAATTAAAGAATTAAAAGGTACTAAAGTTATATAAGGACTTGAATGGGCAATGTGTTTTTGTAAACCTTAGGACTTATGTGGCAAGCACAATTAACAGATAAGGAGGTATAAACGGTAACTTTTTTTATTAGTAAATTAGACTTCAGAAAACATCTCTCTATTCAGTTGGGTTCACTTAATTTTTCTATTCAATTAATTTTAAGACAGACCCAACACCCTTTTTTTTTGTTATTTTATCATTTTTTACAAAT
>Ga0209489_103178_pt1 | contig 32397 bp, 19 predicted proteins | sample SiratrowhiteBW_FD_187527 | JGI IMG/M metagenome (GOLD analysis project Ga0209489, IMG submission 187527) | Root nodule microbial communities of legume samples collected from California, USA - Siratro white BW (SPAdes) (version 2) | ecosystem: Host-associated > Plants > Roots > Nodule | place...
TTTTTTTTTTTTTGTTTTTTTTTTTTTTTTTCATTCTTATATATGGAGGCAAAGAAAATGATGTATCTAGTTTTTCTTTCCTCACATCGATTCTCTCTTTTTAGTGGTAACTAACCATACAAACTAACACAATGTGATGATATTTTTGTGGCATTGGAAAACTGTGGACACCGTTGATCACTTTGAGTTGGATGGATATGGTAAAATTGGAAACGGAACCATGGACAGGCTCTGGTTTAAGCAGATACGGAACCCGTCATAATCCAAGTTATTCTCATTTCGGAGAATACATCTTGAAAAATCAAAATTATAATTATAAATGTTCTAATCTTCTTATCTAATCTTACTTTTACCAAATTTTAATGTATCTTAATTTTTTAAGACTTCTTCTAAATTACTTTTCGCACGGATTATTTTAGAAAATACCCTTAAGTAGGAAGAAAAAAATAAAAATGAAATTCCACTACACTTGAAGTTCATTTGGAAAAATTACAAATTATTGATGAATTCAGTATTATTAATTAATTTAACTAGTTTTCTGATCCGATTTTGGTAAGGAACTTTGTTTTCCATAATAATTTAATTTAATTTAAAAATTATGATCACCTGTCAAGAATAATTGTGATATTAGGAACAGATGCAAACTATATACAATCATATCGTGTCAATTTTAGATTAAAACAAATCTTTTCTTTAATTTAATTTTTGAGAGCTTCCCACGACAAAATTAATTCGATCAAAATTTTAAAATGGTTGATTTTAGTTTAAACACTAGTAGAATCCAATAACAACGAATTAATACAATTGAATATTTAAAAAAATATTTGGTGTACGTATTTAAAAATCTACTTGAAACCAATCTGAGTTAAGTAATGAAAAACAATTATGTTTTGGTAATAAATAAGTGCATTACTTAATGTAAAAAAAAATTGTGTTTTTATGATAAGTAAGTGTATGAAATAATTCAAATGTGATAATTAAATTTAAATCATATTTAAGTTTTAATTTACTTAATAGTATATGTTATATAGTTCATGTGTTATGAGTTTTGAGTATGCTAAAAATAGAAGTGGACTTGATGTGGGTCTGGAGAGTAAATCAAAATAGATGTTTGGTTACAAAACAAAATGTGTAGGGAGGTGAGCTTAGAAAATAAGGATGTATAAATAGCGATACCTAAAATCAAGAGCCGGACTAAATTGTTTATTATATTTAAATATAATATTATATGCCTAATTTAAATATAATAGGAGGATTCTCCATCAGAGACAAATTCATACAATAACCATATAAATAACTCTAATGTAATTATTTATAAGATTAAGTTTTATGTGACAAAGACGTTCCTAAAGTCAAGTCAGAGACTGAAAGAGTTAAAAGTGAAAAAAGCATCAATATAAAAATTTAGAATTAATACAATTTATTTTAACTTTCTGTCTCACCTAATAAATATATGAAAAGTTTGCATTGAAAAATAGTTCTTAATAATTTTTAAGATGTGGACAGTCACCTTCATTATAAAAGTCCTTCTATGATATTTTAATTTACATTTTACAGGCCTTGTTGTGTCACCTAAAGTTTTACTTCATTGAAATAGTTTCAGGTTTTAATATGATTTATTTAGGGAAATTACATTTTAATATTATTTATTTATGGATTACATTCATTTGATATCAGTTTTATTTAATAAAATGTTATATAATAAAATAATAATTTATTTTAGTATTAAATAATTGTATTTATTGTATCTAGCATCAAAGTGTCACCGTTATTTAGTGGTGGATACTTTTAAACCAAAAAATATATTATTTTATTTTTACGACTCAAAATCTTAAATGTCATTTCATACCATCATATATTTATGGAGAGTTTTTATAAGACTTTAATCTTAAACTTATGATTTTAAATATTTCTCTGGAATGTAAATACACTAAAAACATCCTAGGAAAAATGTTATAAAAAAATATTACCAAACCAATTTTATTGCAATTTAAAAAGATGTTGTATTCATTAGGTGGACACAAATTTGTAGAAATTTATTTAAGTTGAGCATCTCCTCTTGCATGCTATCTTTATTTTATTTGGTTGACATATAAATCCACGCCGAGGCTTGTCATGCTTAGTCCTTGCCAACATAGTAGATGACCTTGTTTGGTTGTTCCTACAAAGCCCTGTTAGATAGCCATCTACTGAACATGGCAAGGCATTCTTCAGGCTTGTACTCAGGAGCTGTGTGGCCTCCACCCTGAGAGTATATCAGCACAAACAATCAAATAAGGAACTAACAAATATTGCCATATAACTCACTCTCACAGCATGGTTGATTGTTCAAGTTTTAAAAGAAAGAATTCCACCGTTCAATCTAGAGTAACAGAGTTCATGAATTCTAATAATCAAACATAAACTTAGTTCTATATCTCTGCCAATGTGGACTCACCATTCCAACTTATTTTGCGTAAACAAGATCCAACAAATTTATCCCTTGTTCACCTATCTAGAATATACTCATCAAATGAAATCTATGTGTGATCATCAAGGAGAACAAAAAAGACTTGCCTTCACAGTTGCAAATGTCATACGATTGGAGTAGGTTCTTGTGTATCTGCTTGCAGGACAACAAATATATACATATATATAAGTACACAATTCAATTAGCTTTCCAGATAAAGTAATCCTAAATAAAATAAGGGGAGTACCCTGCAACTTGGCCATTTGTATACCATGGCCTCCAATCTTCCACGATGGAGTAGTTTAAAGATCTTATCCATGCTTGAGTTGCCAAGAAAGTTATTTTCAAGTCATGGTCGCCACTGTTATGAATACACAAAAGTTATTTACCTTATAATATTTAAATTCATTCATATGTGTTACCTTATTCATTATGAGCATAGAGGAAGAATATCGACCTTACCTGTATATCAGTGAACGGTAACCTTTTCTACTGAGGTTTACATGATACCCAACGCTGTCTGGAATATCCTCTTTTTGTGGTATATCGAAGGTACACCGACGCCATTTTCCTGTAGTTCCCTGCAACCAGGTTTATGTTAGTTTTATAGCCAACTAATTATGAGGGAAGAATACTGTTACAAGTATCAACTGAACCTTGCGTATATGCAGTGCAGTGCGAACATTATCATCATTGGCCCAATAAGCGCAGAGGAAGTATGCATAACTCTAATGGTGGAAACGAAATAAACATAAAGTTAAATTCAACTATATGAAGAATTTGGCTTTAAATGCAATTAAGAGACAACTAGATTGTAGTTTACAGATGGTATATGAAACAATAAATGGATGCAAGGTATATAGCAAGAAAGTAATTGGATAATATATGAAAAGAAGCATTGAGTGAATCATCACTGATTCAATAAAGCATGAAGTTTACGCGACAGCTTAAGGGTGGCAAATTGAGATCCGTCTCTGAGAGGTTGCTGCCGGGATATTTCTTAATTAGTGATCTCCTCTGAGATGTTTCGGTATCAAGCCTACACAAGGGCTGCAAAATATAGGTATCTGAAATTCCCGATATAGCCTGCAGCAATATATGGAAAGTCATCGACTGCAATCACCCATTTCACTAGAAACTCTACTGGTAAAATTTGATATGGAAAGAAGGGGCAGAAAAAAAAAGAAAAAAAGATGCATACCTCGTTGAATGACTTGATATCTCTAGAACATAATGTATTTCTGCTGTCTACATTTGTGTACTCTCCTTCACAATTTTTTTGCAGTGACTTTGCATTGAAACGAGAGATTAGTTAGCATTTGACTTTCGTTTCATCAACCCACAATTTTTAAGCATAGCTATAGATGAATTAGAATGAAATTACCTCGTATAATTCGTCAGAAATAAGTCCCATTCCATGACAAAAGGGAATTTGATAGTTCTCTTCTCTTCGAGTTGTTAGTGCATTCCCTAGCAGGTAACCCTGAAGAAAAAGACATTTCATAATCAGTCTGCATGTTCTATAATACAAGAGCCGCATTCTCATAATTAGAGGAATATCCAACCAATTGAATTTAGGGAGGAGTTACTTTGACTTTGTTAGGAATATCTCTCATAAGCTGTCCAAAAAATGCATTCTTAACTTAAAGAAATACTTCAAGATTCTAACCTGAAGATTTATCCACGGTTGAACCCCTTCTTCATTTCCTGAAAACAACGGAATTTGACAGTAGTTGAAATTTTCAACATAGTTATATTAACCTAACCCGATGAGGCTATTAAACAGCCAAGAGGAATTAGCTTCAATATATGTGAGGTTACAGAGTTTCTATAAAAATTGAATCACATGAGTTTTTCACCTCGAGAAATTTCTTGAACAACTGCCGGAACAACAATTCCAGAATATGAATCGCCAGCAATGTAAATTTCATTTGTCAAAAATTTTGGATGATCAATCAACCACTACAAAAAATTAAGCATGGTTTTAGAAACTCAGTTAACTAACATACTTTATCTACAGACAGAACAAAAAACCAAAGAAAAAGGTGATGATTGTGAAATAAAACCAAAAACTGAAAAATGGTGAGTACCTTCCTAAGAAATTGATGGACTTGCAGAACTTGTCTCGAATCACTTCGTTGAGTACCCGATCTTGTGGTAGCATAAGAGAAGCCTGTAGAAACAGGCAAGTCTACAAATATAATGCTACTAACCTGTCAAAACATTAAATATCAATAAATAAGCATAACATAATAACAAAAGCTAAAATATCAGTATGAACCAAGAAAAAGGAAGAAGCATAATGGAGACCTTAGTCCATGAGTGTGACCTATAGAATAAATTTGGAACGCTTCCATTATATTCCTCATGCTTCAAACCAAGTGGGCCTGCAACATTCAAATGCAATAATCATGTAATTGCCTATTACATACATAAGTATTGCGAAAAAGTAAAGTAGAAATTGGGAAACAATGATGGTACTGTTACCTATTTCAATGAAGAGGCCAGAGAGCGCTGAGCAACCAGGGCCACCAGTGAGCCAAAGCATAAGAGGATCCTCCTTTGGATTGTTCTCTGACTCAACGAAGTAGTAGAATGCCTGCACATCCTCTGATTCACCCACTCCCACATATCTATTCACCAAATAACATTTCAATGCCTTTCATTCAAGATCTGATATTAATCCAATGAACACAAGTACTGTCACATTTTTTTGTGGCTGAGTGTAACTTACCCAGTTTCAAGAACAAAAGGAAGGGGTCCCTCGAACCCAGGAAGGAACTTAACTGTGGAGCCACACCATGAAAGTTGAAAAAAGAAGTGTGATAAGAGAAAAAGGGGAAGTAGAACTCCATAATAAACGAAATCAAAACCAGTGCTGCAACTTGAACTAAGCTTTGCCATTTCTAATGCTCTCTCCCTGTTCTCACTGAACATTTCCATGCTTTTAAACTAGTGACTAATCACTAACCATGTATAACGCCCGGGCGTTAATTAAGTGATTAAAATAAATACGCTTTTTAATTAATTGATTGTTCAATCATGTGAAGATCCCCGTTTAATATATATATATATATATATATATATTCCAACCAGAATGTCAACAACAACAACAATAAAAGTTAGGGAGGGTGTTCTCAACCTTGCTACCTGACTTGTAAATTTGGCGGGTCATCATGTTTTTTAAATTAAAATAAAAACATATTTTTGTATTATTTAAAATATATAAATATTTAATATTATTGTAATATAAATCATTAATATTTATAAATTAAGTTTTAATTATTAATTATAATAAAATATTTTAACCTATAAAAGTGATAATTGTTTTAATTTATTAAATTAGAAATATTAGTTCATCAATTAAAAACCTAAAAGTTAATTATATAATTAAATATATAGTATATATGAGTATAAATAAAAAATATAAAAATTAAAAAGAAAAAAAAATTAACGAATTGAGATTTTCAATCCATTACTCGACTCGACATGTCCCATCTCGTTTTGATGAGCCAAAACGGATCAGATTCACCCAGAGTGTCACCCATACTCGTAATAAATGAAACTATAATATTTTAATAACAATGGGACGGTCCATATGATTAATGTCGAGATAAACTTACTCTAAGTTAGCATTTGACTTTCGTTTCTTCAACCCACAATATTTAAGGATAGCTATAGATGAATTAGAATGAAATTACCTCGTATAATTCGTCAGAAATAAGTGCCATTCCATGGCAAAAGGGAATTCGATAGTTATATTCTCTTCGAGTTGTTAATGGACTCCCTAGCAGGTAAGCATACATTTCATAATCAGTCTGCATGTTCTATAATACAAGGGCAGCATTTTCTTAATTAGAGGAATATCCAACCAATTGAAATTAGGGAGGAGTTACTTTGACTTTGTTAAGGAATATCTCTCATCAGCTTTCCAAAAAATGAATTCTGAACTTAAAAGAAATACTTCAAGATTCTAACCTGAAGATTTATCCATGGTTGAACCCCTTTTTCATTTCCTGAAAACAATGGAATTTGACAGTAGTTGAAATTTTCAACGGTTATATTGACCTAACCCAATGAGGCTATTAAAAGCCAAGAGGGACTTAGCTTCAATATATGTTTGTGGTTACAAATTTTCTATACACATTGAATAAGATGAGTTTTTCATCTCGGGAAATTTCTTTATCAACTGCCGGAACAACAATTCCAGAATATGAATAGCAAACTTCATTTGTCAAAAATTTTGGATGATCAATCAACCACTACAAAAAATTAAGCATGGTTTTAGAAACTCAGGTGACTAACTGGAGATATATTTGGGTGAAAGTATATATTTGTATTGATATAAACTAATATTTATATATTTTCAAGAAAAATAGAATGTAAAACCACAGTTTAAAAACATATCTAAACTAAAAAAACAGTTTAAAATTAATTATAAAATCAAAAAGTCTATTACAAACAGATTACTAAACTTGATAACTAACACCCTAAGTTCATAGGAAAAAAACTAAATATCAAATCCTTAATTCATGAAAAAAAAAAATAAATATTAAATCCTTTCATTCCACTATTTCTCTTGCACTTTTCTTATTTTGAATTTTTCCAAATTTTATCATAAGAGTTATTTTTCCAAGACTTATCCTGGTCTCTTTTAATGTACATTCCAATTTTGTCTACTTTTGTTTTTTTTTTTTTTCTACTTGATGTGGCTGTTTGAGGGAGGCTTAATATGCAAAATCACATTTTTGGACAGCTTCCTCCATTGACTCCAACGGCAAATCGCAGTAGGCATTCATGACATCACGGAGGTTATTTCCGCTATTCCCATCATCCATGTAATTGTACTTTGGGAGACGTTTATTTGCACTGCCAGCATGTAACTCAAACATAGTGGGTGTGACAACCTCAACCCCCTTGCATCGTGCACAAAAGCACTAACCTCAGAGTTTCGAATCATTCCTCGAAGCCCTGTTGCTCCATTTTTCCGTGCCTTTGATCCTTGATATATCTCACTGTCAATCCGTCAAGAATCTCCGTCAAGAATCCCCGTAGCTAGAAGATCCTTCGTAGGAAACTTCCTTAACCTAGAACTCGAAAATCTTGCCACTAGGAGTGGTCATTAATACTGAAGTCTCGGTTTCCGATTCCCTCTTAATAGCATCATGACGTCCAACCGCAACAACATTCTTCTCAATCATTTGTTTTCTCGGATTTTTCCTTCAATGCCAAATGCATAAACCTTCTCATACTCTGAGGCCTCCTCTCTAACCGCTTTTTCATTCTCTTCTTCTTCTTTGCTTTCTCGACTGTTTTTCTTTCTCCCACTTCCCAACTTTAGCCGTACAGGAATAGGCTAAGTCAGTTTGTATGTTTGTTAAGAAGCTTTTGTCCTTCCAGTTGAGTCAAAGACTTCACAAATTTTATCTTTGAACACAACAGCATAGTCTTTCTTTAAAAGTTGTATGACACTTAACAAATTTTGATCAATCTCAAGAATATGTAGAACATTAGAGATTATTCTTTTACCTAAGTCAGAGTCAATGGCAATATCACCTATGCCTTTGACCTCAATATAGTCTCAATTCCCAATTCTGACTTTTGAAAGATGGGTTTTGCCAACTTTACAAACATGTCTTTATCATGAATGTGATAAGTGCATCCACTATCAATCAACCATGTTTCACTAGTGATGTCACTATCAAAGCAGTCACCACAAAAAGATGCCCCTCTTTCTCATCATCGATCTATTGAGCAATTTGCGCCTCTTGTTGCTTTCTTTTGCATACCTTCTCTACATGACCCTTTTGATTGCAAGATCTTCACACCACATCGGGTCTCCTCCAACATCTCCAATGTGGATGAGAAGTTTTTTTACAGTATTGACATACTGAGCACTTCTCCTTCTCGTCATTGTCATCCTCATCACTTTTCTTCTCATTTTTTCAGTCTTTCTTCTTTGCTTTGTAACTCAATTGTGACTTTGCTAGTAAAGCTCCTTCAATATTCCGCGGCTCTTGTCTCAACATTCTTCTCTGCTCTTGGGTTTGCAGAGAGTTCATCAACTCGGTTAATGAGATTTTCGTGAGATCTCTAGAATCTTCAAGTGAAGAAATCTTTGCTTCAAACCTCTCAGGGAGGCTCACCAACATTTTTTCTACAATTCTTCTGTTAGGAAAATCTTCACGTAGTAAACGAATTTTGTTTACCACGATCAAGAGTCTATCAAAATATTCTTTGATAGTCTCGGTCTCCTTCATTCTCGGCATCTCAAATTCTCTTTTGAGATTGAGAACTTGCATCTGCCGAGTTCTTTCATTTCCTTGAAACGTCTCGTGGAGAGTATCTCATGCTTCTTTAGCGGTTTCACAGACCATACTTCTTGTGAAAACAACATCAGAAACAACATAGTGAATACAGGTATTGACCTTCGATCTTCTCATTACTTCATCATTGTAATTTCTGATTTGAGCTACAGTCAGATTTTCTTGTAGCGGCTGAATTTCAAACATTACAACATCCTACAAACCACTTGCTTCTAGATAAGACTTCATTTTGACAGACCATATCTCAAAGTTTTCACCTGAGAAGACTGGTGGAGCTGTCATGAAATTTTCGGCCATATCTTAATACTTGTCACTCGGGTCTCACTGATCTCTCGTATTTTTTTTATCTCTCACACTATCAGATCCTTAAGAACTAAGAGCTCTGATACCACTTTGTAGATATATTTGGGTGCAAAGATATATTTTTATTGATATAAACTAATATTTATACATTTTCAAAAAAAACCAAAATGTAAAATCATAATTTAAAAACATATCTAAACTAAAAAACAGTTTAAAACTAATTATAAAATCAAAAAGTCTGTTATAAACATACTACTAGACTTGGTAACTAACACACTAAATTCATGGAACAAAAAAAATAAATATCAAATCCTTTGATTTTCGTTATTTCTCTTATACTTTTCTTATTCTGAATTTTCCCGAATTTCATCATACGAAACATCTTTCCAACACTAACATACTTATCGACATACAGAACAAAAAACCAAAAAAAAAGGTGATGACTATGAAATAAAACCAAAAACTGAAAAATGGTGAGTACCTTCCTAAGAAATTGATGAACTTGCTGAACTTGTCTCGAATCACTTCGTTGAGTACCCGATCTTGTGGTAGCATAAGTAAAGCCTGTAGAAGCAGGCAACTCTACAAATATAACGCTACTAACTTGTCAAAACATTAAATACCAATAAACAATCATAATAACATAATAACAAAAGCTAAAAATTTCAGTTTTAACCAAGAAAAAGGAAGAAGCATAATAGAGACCTTAGTCCTGACTTACAGAATAGATTTGGAACGCTCCATTATATTCCTCACGCTTAAAACCCAGTGGATATGCAACATTCATTATAAAAAATTCTTGATTTTTATCTACATTATTATATACGGATTTTTATTCGTATGTAAATTTAGCATTATATATAAATTTTACATACAGATTTATTATATACAGATTTATTATTTACGGATTCAAATCTATATGTAATTACATACGAATCTAAATATATATGTAATTACTTACAGATTCATTATATACGTATTTATTACATATAAATTTTATATACGGATTCAAATCCGTATGTAATCTATTTACAAAATTTTTTGTAAGTAATAATTATTAATATTATTATTATTTTTAATATAAAGTTGATATTAGTATTGTAGTTATAACTTGTGTATGAACTATAAAAGACCTGATTTGAATCCTAAGGATTTTTATCCGTATAATTTTGAATTTTTGTGTTTTATGCGAAAAAGTAAAGTAGAAATTGGGAAACAAAGTTGGTATTACCGATTTCTGAGACAAGGCCATAGAGGGATGAGCAACCAGGGCCACCAGTGAGCCAAAGCATGACAGGATCCTCACTGTCTCATTTTTTTGTGGCTGAGTGTAACTTACCCAGTTTCAAGAACACAAGGAAGGGGTCCCTCGAATCCAGGAAGGAACTTAACCGTGGAGGCACACCATGAAAGTTGAAAGAAAAACTGTGATAAGAGAAGAAGGGGAAGTAGAACCCCATAATAAACGAAATCAAAACCAGTGCTGCAACTTGAACTAAGCTTTGCCATTTCTAATGCTCTCTCCCAGTTCTGACTTTACATTTGCATGGTTTTAAACTAGAGACTAATCGCTAACCATTATAACACCCGGGCGTTAATTAAATGATTAAAATAAATACACTTTTTAATTAATTGATTGTTTAATCATGTGAAGTTCCAACCCGACCGGTTTAAGATATTTTTCCAACCAACAACAATGAGAACCGTAGAAGTGGGGGCCATATTTATTGTGGTTTATGACAGATGAAAGGAAATTGTATACGTAATAAATGAAACACTGTAATACCTTTAATAGCAGTGTACGGTTCATATGGTTAATGTCAGAGATTGGCTTACTCTAAGTAGATAGAAAAGATATTAAAAATGAAATCCATTTGCACTTTAAGTTCATTTGGAAAAATTACAAATATCATTAATTAATTTAACTAGTTATTTTATCTGAATTTAGTGAGGAACTTTGTCTTCCATAATTTAATCTAATTTGAAAGTGTATGACCACGTATCAAAAATAATTGTGATATTTAAAACAAATGCAAACGATGTGCAACCATGTTTTATCAATTTTATATTAAAACTAATTTTTTCTTGAATTTCAATTTTATGGAAGCTCGTCGACACCTTTCCGCAACAATTTGAATAAAAGTATTTTGTTTTTATTCTTTATCTAATATCCTAAAAATACTCAACAATTAATTTCATCAAAATTTGAAAATAGTTTATGTTAGTTTAAGCACTAGCCGAATCCAACAACAGAGAATTAACTTAATAGAATGTTTGAAAAATGTTTGGTGTACGTATTTAAAAATATACTTGCAACCAGTATGAGTAAGTAATGTAAAAAAAACTGTGTTTTATAAGTGTATTAAGTAATGTAAAAGGTTTGTGTTTTTACAATAAATAAGTATATGAAATAATTTATGTGATAATTATATTAAATCTTTAACTTAATTAATGGAATATGTTATATAGTTTCTTTCATGAGAATATATTATATAGTGTATAGGTTTTATGTGAGTTGTGAGAATACTAAAAATAGAAGTGGAGTTCAAGTACTCTGTATAATTGATCCTTTAATTTTAAGGATAGGAAGTGTAAAAGGATTATTTTGTATTGGAGTTGGAATACCTTTAAATTGTTTTTATTAATTTTATTTTTCGTTGTTTAAAAAAAAAAGAAAAACCATTAATATTTCAAACAAAAAATAATTAGTGATAAAATTGTCATGCACAAGATAAGATAAGAAGAAAATCACTACATTATATATTATGGACAAAACAACAAATGAAAAATATCTTCCATGACGTGTAAAAATTAATTTTCCTTACTTAGAGGTAGTTTGTTTTATAAGAAAAAAAAAAAACTCAAACTTTGACCTATAAAATCAACATTCCCACTGGTTTAAATGACTATAAAATTCTAATTCTTCAATTCATTTAGAAATATGAAAGGACAAACCTTCAAATGAAAAAAAAAATAAAAATACAGAGAAATAGTTAGAGATGGGAGAACAACAATATTTACTCATTGATGCTCACTCAATGATGGAACTTAATCATAAAAAAGATAAATGATCAATCTTAAAACTAAAATAGGTAAGCAAAAACTTTATTTATATTTCTAAATTAAATATTTTAAAAATGAAATATCACACTTCTTAATTCAGAATTTATAAATCATTATTTTTTATTGTATAATAAAAAGTTCTTACAATAAGATGTTTTTCTTAAATTTGTGTTATCAAAATTTATCTCATTCTAATTATATATTGCAAAATTCCAAAGATTACATTTAGTTTTTCAAGTCTGTAATAACGTCAAAATTCTTATTGTATTGTGAATGGTTGAATCCATAAAGATTTCTAAGGTAAATTTCTCAAATTTGTGTAATTTTTTTTAAAATTTTTTGAAATGGTATATTTTTTTATTTATTTTTGGATATGGGTAAATCGTGCATAGGAGACACGATATCATTGTAAAGACAAGATATTATTGTAAAGAAATCATGACCCTATTCCACAATTTAATATAAGATTAAATGAAATCTCGAAAAGAGGACACAATCTTAATTTACTATTAAATTTTACTATTAATAAGTTAATTAATATAGTGAGAATATTGTACGATTTTAATAGGGTTAATATTCTCCACCTATTACTCTTCTGTTTTATTTAACAGGTGTGATGTATTGCTAATGTGCAACTAAAATAAATACACAGTTACAAAAGTGGTTTTAATTATTAATAAAAATAATTGAAATTAAATTAAAACAAATGTGAAGTTAATTTGAAATTAAACAATAATATGGTTGAGGGGATTATTGTTTAAATTAAAATAAAAAATGATATTAGTATGAGATTTATATATTGAACTAAATTAAAAGTAAGTTTGATTTTGAAAAGAAAAATTAAATTAAATTAATATTTAGTAATAAAATATATTTAGCAAAATTAAGTTTAAGTTTGACATTTGAATTTAGTTACTAATATAAAAATAATTTAAAATAAAATTAAGATTTAGCAATAAATTTAGAATGAAAATTTTGAAAATATTATATAATTTTTTAAATAAATTTATTGTCAGTTTTTAAATTATATTTATTACTAACTAAATCTATTTCATATATTAATAACTAAATTCATAGCATATAACTTCTCTTCACAGTAACCACTCTTCTATTCAAATTAAATTATTTTTTTTGCATTTATTTTAGTTACACATTAGCAATAGATCACAGTTGTCAAACAAAACAGAAGAGGAATGGGTGGAGAATATTAACCCTACTTAAAATTGTACAGTATTCTCACTATATTAATTAATTCATTAATTAAAATATTAGATGCACAATTTTATCTAGTAAATTAAGATAGTGTCCTCTTTTTAGATTTCATTTAATTTTATATTAAATAGTGGAATAAGGCCACCATTTCTTTACAATGATATCATGTCTTTTATGCAAGATTTATCCATATCTAAAAACAAATAAATAAAATACACCATTTCAGAAATTTCAAAAAAAAAATTATACTGAAATTTGATGATTTCTAAATTACACCATAGTACACATGGATGTTATGAAATAAAAGGGGAAACTTATCATTTTGAAAAAGTAGTTGTAAAAAGTAGGTTTATAAAATAAATTAATGTTGACTTTAAGGAAATGGATCTTTGATTTGAAGAAAAGAAAATTCTCCATCACAAGTTAGTAAGATATTAGAAATGATGATAAGTATTTAATATATGGACATGAGATTGGTTAAGTACTATGTGAATATAATATTATGAATTGGTTAAGGTTTTTAGACCCAGGTTAATATTTAAATCCAAGATATCAATATAAATTGGACTATTAAACTAAAAATATATATTATAAGTCATTACATAGTGTTAAATCGTCAATTTAATTTCAAAAACATAAAAGATATATAAGATTAAAGTTAGGAATGTTTAAATTTTAAAATTAACCTACATTTGCAGAAAATTTCTTTTACTTTTTTTCTTCGAATCTTTTTTTCATCTTTGTAAATTGAATTTTAAATCAGAACTAAAAATATAAAAAATAGGTTAAAAGGACTACAAATGTTAAATAATTTAATTAATGTTAAAAACATAAAAGGATATATAAAATGTTAGGAATGTATTTAGTTTTTAAATTCTAAATTTCAAAATTAGCATACATTTTCAGAAGTTTTCTTTATGTTCTTATCTCTTTCAATTTTGTTCATATTTGAATTTGAAATTAGAAATAAAAATACCCAAAGTGTTAACAAATTTATTTATTTTAAAAAACAACAAAGTACATATAATTAAGATCCACCATAAGAATGTATTTGAATTTTAAAAATAACACACATTTTTAGAAACTTTGTTTAACTTTAATGTCTCTTTCAACATTTTTTACTATGTCATTGCTTCTAAATTGAGTGTTTTAAAAAGAATTATTAATAATTAATACTTAAAAATAAATTTATAACAAGCATAACTAAAATGTTTAAAAATATTTACTATATTTAATTTAAATATGGTAAATATGGAGAAGTATATTTGAGTATTTGTGTAAAACAATCTATTAAATGATACAGAAATATACTTAAATAGAAAAAATGGATTATAGAATCATTCAATCATACATAACAACACTAGTTGATTTTTATAATATTATTCAAAAATTATATCAAAAATTATTTTTTATAAGTTGACAAAGTCCTCTGGATAAAATATTTAAAACAAATTCCTAAGATTATAAAGAGACAATTTCTTCTAGCTATAATATCTATAATAAAAAGAACACTCCATTTATATGTGTTCCGATATAAATGTATTAATTAAATAATGAGTATGAATAGAATCAGATTAACTGAATCTTGTTTTTTACTTCCTCAGCAAGAATATATTATGAACTGAATTTTTTTTGCACGAGTATAATTAGCTGAATCTTTTAATCTTCCACGTACAACTACAAACCCTAGGTAAGTCTCTCACTGTTTTCTTCTTTCTTTGGTTTGCTCTTCATCTCTCGAGACAGCCATGTCACACAACACAGACGCGCCAACTTCTTCTACGTCTACTCAACATCATGAAAAAGACCAAGCCAACCAAAAGGTTCCCTTCTACAAGCTCTTCACTTTTGCAGATCGTCTTGACGTTGTCTTGATGATCATTGGCACGATCTGCGCCATGGCTAATGGCTGGTCGCAGCCTATCATGACTGTCATTTTAGGAAAGCTTATCAACACTTTTGGCTCTGCCGATCCATCAAATACGATCAAAGAAGTTTCTAAGGTATGTATGCAATAATTTTTATTTTTTTTTCATTTCTTTTTATGCTATCTGGTTCATTTCTTTTTATATTGTTCCAGTGGGATGGAAAATACTCGTAAACACAGACAAAAATAGTTCTTTCTGATTCTTTTGCAATACCATGTCAAAATACATCTGGTTGTGTAAAAGGGTAAGAAGGAGGATCATTGAACACAGTCTAAGCCTTTATATGCAAAAGGGTTCTTTCTCTTGATACCAAGACACAAGATGGTTTCATCTACATGCAAGAATATTACTACTCTTTGTGTCGCGTAAAAATTAAAAACTTAACGTTAATGTTGTTTATTTATAACCATTTACGTCTCACTTCAATTTCAGGTTTCATTATTATTTGTATACCTGGCTATTGCGACTGGAGTTGCCTCGTTTCTTCGTAAGACGGCATACGCTTCTTTTTCTGCTTATTTATTTGTTAGAGACTATATATTATGTTGTGTTAGTTCAGTATCAGATAATTGCGGAATTTTGATGTCAGGGTTACGGTGGTTTTGTTTAATGCTGCAGAGGTAGCATGTTGGATGGTGACAGGAGAAAGACAAGCAGCGAGGATTCGTGGTTTGTACTTGAAAGCTATATTGAAGCAGGACATTGCTTTCTTTGACACTGAGACAACAACTGGTGAGGTAATTGGGAGAATGTCTGGTGACACCATTCTCATTCAAGATTCCATGGGAGAAAAGGTATCATACTCCAAGATAATCTCAATTGTTATTATGGGCCATGATCTTCAAGTATTACGTTAACTGGTTGGGAAAATTTTAACAGCGATAATAATGATGGCAATATAATATTGAAAAGAACACTGATAAATAACGGAAGGTGTAACATTCAATTCACAGTTTTCTTTTTTTTTTCAAATGATAATAATAAAAAATTAAGGGAACGTAATCCCACCAGATGCCTAGTAACTTTTATTTATACTAACGATATTTTGTTCTCACTTCTCACCCTTTGTTGTACTTGCAAACAAAATTATAATGACAGGTTGGGAAGTTTATACAACTTGCTTCAACTTTTATTGGTGGCTTTGTGATTGCCTTTGTGAGAGGATGGCGACTTGCTGTTGTTTTGCTCGCATGTATACCATGCGTTGTTGTTACTGGTGGAATTCTATCCATGTTGATGAGTAAAATGTCAAGTCGTGGGCAAGCTGCTTATGCAGAAGCAGGAAGTGTGGTTGAACAAACAGTGGGAGCTATCAGAACAGTAAGTACAGTCACACAAAAATGAATGATTTTCAGTTTTATATCTAACCACTGTCCTTGACTTCTGAAATTTATTAGGTGGCATCTTTCACTGGTGAGAAAAAAGCAATAGAAAAGTATGATATCAAGTTAAGGGTTGCTTATAAAACTGTGGTTCAACAAGGCATGGCCTCGGGGTTAGGGCTGGGAGTACTTTTGTTGATTGTCTTCTGCACCTATTCCCTTGCCATGTGGTATGGTTCTAAAATGGTTATTGAGAAAGGATACAATGGTGGAACCGTCATCACTGTAATAGTAGCTCTTATGACTGGTGGAATGTAAGTGAGACAGTTACCCTTTGATCAAATCACTGGCATTGGCATGACATTATTTAGGAATACAAGATTTTTTATGGATTGCACATAGTTTAGCATTTCTATATGAGAACTGAAACCTGATTAATCTTTCTAACATTCCCAGGTCACTTGGCCAAACATCTCCTAGCCTAAATGCATTTGCCGCAGGCCAAGCAGCGGCATATAAGATGTTTGAGACAATTAAAAGAAAACCAAAAATTGATGCTTATGACACCAATGGTGTTGTCATGAAAGACATAAGGGGAGACATTGAACTCAGGGATGTTTACTTTAGATACCCTGCAAGGAGAAATGTGCAGATCTTGTCTGGATTATCATTACATGTCCCCAGTGGCACAACTACTGCTTTAGTGGGTCAAAGTGGAAGTGGAAAGTCTACAGTGATAAGTTTATTGGAACGATTCTATGATCCTGATGCAGGAGAAGTACTCATAGATGGTGTCAATTTGAAGAATTTTCAGGTTAGATGGATAAGAGATCAAATTGGGCTGGTTAGTCAAGAACCCAACCTATTTTCAGCAAGTATCAAAGAGAACATACTCTATGGACAAGAAGGTGCAACTGATGAGGAAATAAAATCAGCAATAACACTTGCCAATGCCAAGACTTTCATTGACAAGCTGCCCCAGGTGTATAAATGTTCCAAAATCCAAACTTACATTAGCAATTCTCAGTTTTGGGTTTTATTAATTCTATTAATGTGTTTTATTCTGCTGGTAGGGCCTTGAGACAAGGGCAGGCCAGAATGGAACTCAAATTTCTGGTGGGCAAAAGCAAAGAATTGCCATTGCAAGGGCAATTTTAAAGAACCCAAGAATCCTTCTTCTTGATGAAGCAACTAGTGCATTAGATGCCGAGTCTGAACGTGTTGTTCAAGAAGCATTAGAAAAAGCAATGTCAAAAAGGACTACTGTAGTTGTTGCACATCGCTTGACAACAATTAGAAATGCTGACACCATAGCGGTGGTTAATGAAGGAAAAATTGTGGAGAAAGGTTAAACATGAACCAATTATTTCCTTCTTTATGTGTGTGTATCAAAAAGTAGTTTTGGTCCATTTTCAATATCATGCTAAGATATTCACTTTTTCATGCTTGATTTTATTTGTAGGAACTCATGATGAGTTAATCAAGAATGTTGATGGTGCTTATTCTCAGCTTATTCGCCTACAGGAAGGAGCTAAGGAATCTGAGGGTAGCCATAATTCTGAAGCGGAGAAGTCAAGTAACGATGTTAAACTAGATAGTCACATAACTAGTTCTTCCACCCAGAGGGAATTTTCATTAAGCAGAAATTCATCAAGTAGACAATCCCAGTCACATAGCTTTGCTCTTTCTCATCGAAGTGGGGTACATGAATCAGTAGATATAGAAGATGGGGATGTTGAAAAAAGTAAAATTGATACTCAGAAGCCCATAAAAGTTTCTTTGAGACGTTTGGCCTACTTAAATAAGCCTGAAGTTCCTGTCTTGGTGCTTGGATCCGTTGCTGCAATAATACATGGTCTTGTGTTCCCTATGTTTGGTTTCTTGTTTTCCTCAGCAATAACTATGTTCTTTGAACCTCCTGAAAAACAGCGGAAAGATGCTAGGTTCTGGGCACTTCTATATGTGGGTTTGGGTTTAGTTACTCTTGTGGTCATACCTGTGCAAAATTACTTCTTTGGTGTTGCTGGTGGAAAATTAGTGGAAAGAATTCGTTCACTGACATTTGAAAGGGTTGTCCATCAAGAAATCAGTTGGTTTGATGATCCTGCAAATTCAAGGTATTTTAGCAAGATATTTTAATTATTATGTGTGGCAATTTCGTATATATACTCATCAACTAAAGGAAACGAATCACTTTCCAGTGGTGCAGTTGGTGCAAGGTTATCTACTGATGCTTCAACAGTGAAAAGTCTAGTTGGTGACACATTGGCCCTCATTGTGCAAAACTTGTCAACAATCGCAGCTGGTCTAGTTATATCATTCACTGCTAATTGGATTCTTGCTTTCATAATTCTGGCTGTGTCACCCGCGCTCCTTATGCAAGGCTTTCTTCAGATGAAGTTTCTTAAAGGATTCAGTGCAGATGCCAAGGTCAGTCTTACTTTCAATTTTGTTTGAAATTATGCATTATGGAATATGGATGGACATCAAGAGAATCTTTTGTCTGCTGTGTGTAGGTAAAGTATGAAGAGGCAAGTCAGGTGGCAAATGATGCTGTTGGCAGCATCAGAACTATCGCATCATTTTGTGCCGAATCAAAGGTGATGGATATGTACCGGAAGAAATGTTTAGAGCCGGAAAAACAAGGTGTTAGGTTGGGACTTGTGAGTGGTGCAGGATTCGGTTTCTCTTTTCTGGCTCTATACTGCACAAATGCTTTCTGTTTCTACATTGGATCTGTGCTTGTGCAACACGGAAAAGCAACTTTTCCAGAAGTTTTCAAGGTGAAATAAGTCAACGAAAACCTTTTGCTCCATCTTTATTTTGATGTTTCTTTTGATCAAGTTCTCACCACAAAATTTGTGCAGGTCTTCTTTTGTTTAACAATCACAGCCATCGGCATTTCCCAGAGTAGTTCCTTCGCTCCAGACATGAACAAAGCCAAAGATTCCGCAGCTTCAATATTTAAAATTCTAGACAGTAGGCCTGCCATTGACTCCAGCAGCAATGAGGGTAGAACAGTAGGAGCCATTGCTGGTGATATTGAACTTCAACATGTTTGTTTTAAGTACCCAACTAGGCCTCATATTCAAATTCTCAAAGATTTGTGTCTAAGCATTCCAGCTGGAAAGGTAGTCAACTGATACTTTGATATTCCAGTAATTAAGCATTTGGGTTGCACAAATAGACTTTATCTGGGAACATGTGATGTGGCTACCTTGTTAATATAAATGTCTTTGCATGCAGACCGTTGGCTTGGTTGGAGAAAGTGGGAGTGGAAAATCAACAGTGATCAGCCTCTTGGAGAGATTTTACAACCCTGATACTGGACGTATACTACTAGATGGAGTGGACATAAAAGAGTTCAGATTAAGCTGGTTGAGGCAGCAAATGGGGTTGGTTGGTCAAGAACCTATTCTCTTCAATGAAAGCATTCGTGCCAACATAGCTTATGGCAAAGAGGGAGGTGCCACGGAGGAAGAGATAGTTGCAGCAGCAGAAGCAGCAAATGCACACCAATTCATATGTGGTCTCCCCGAAGGGTATGACACCTCTGTTGGAGAAAGAGGCACACAATTGTCAGGAGGACAAAAGCAGCGGATAGCCATTGCAAGAGCCATGCTGAAAGACCCCAAAATCCTCTTGCTTGATGAGGCAACCAGTGCACTTGATGCTGAGTCAGAGAAAGTAGTTCAAGAGGCTCTAGATAGACTGAGTGTGAATAGAACTACTGTAGTAGTAGCTCACCGTCTTACAACAATTAGAGGTGCTGACATAATAGCTGTGATGAAGAATGGAGCCGTTGCTGAAAAGGGAAGACATGATGAGTTGATGAAGATCATTGATGGAGTCTATGCTTCATTGGTTGCTCTAGGTACCACTGCATCGTAAATTTCCTATCAAACCCACATTACTTAGAAAATGGTTCCTAGAGACCTCATCTTCTCATTTTTTCATCATCTTGAACTAATAAAAGTAGAGCATGTCTATGATTAGAAGGGAGTAGTGACGTTTCATAATGTTATAGAGAAAAAATTCACATTCTTTGTCATTCAAAAACAAATATTGTTATGCGAAGAACACAAACGAGTTAACGAGGAAATTTTTTAGTTCCCACTTTGTTAAATCAATGGGTAAAACACTTCATTTTTTTATTACTGTAAATTTACTTATTTCACTCTTATTTTGGACAGATTTTAACTTATTGGATACATGAATAAATATGATTTAGAGTATTAAATGTAACAAGGTTCAGCAGCAACTAGGCAATTGCTCTGGTGCTCTTTTTACCAAACAATTCACAAAAAGTAAACGACCATATCTTAGAGGACTTAAATCTCAAGTAACTTTTTACTTAACCAATCTTTTTATATGGTGATTGAAATACTCTGTTCAACCCAGCTCACATTGTGGACTAACCACGGAACGAATCAGAAATTTTTTAATCTGACTTGATACCATGAATAGGTAAATTATGTGGGTTAACTCCAATTAACATATTTTCTTCTTTTAATTTGTTTTATATATTTATTCGTACTACAATCAAAATAGATTGACTAGATTTAGTTATTTATAAACAACTAAAGTGTTCAGGTGTTTCACAGATAATAAATGAAAATTAAAATGTCAACCTTTATAACTATATAATTTAGTAAATAAATAAATTAAACATTAAAGTCTTAAAATAAAAACAAATTATCAACATACATAATTAATAAACAATTATAATAAACAAGTAATTAAAATATGATAAAACATAATAAGTGATTGTTGTTTGTGAGTTACAGATGAATCTACATTCAATCCATTCGAGTTGAGTTAAATTATTTAAATCCATTTTGATACCTGCGACATATTCGTAGTTCTGTCATCCATTCCCGAGTCAAAGGATGAAACTATGCTGGTAGTGCAAAATGAGTAAATGTATGCTAACAGTTCGAAATGTTAGCTTTTCCATTTATATAAACTTTATGAGTTTATGCCAATAATAAAAAAAAATCGTTTCTAAGGGTAATCTAAAGATGTCTTGAAGGTCAGAAAAAGATTAACTTCGATATTTAAAAATGCTACACTTTAAAAAAATTAGTCAGTTGGCTTCAAATAAATACATTTAACTATCATTTATTAGTTATTGTATATGATCTAATAGACTTTAAACTTTAATGTGAATTCTAAGTTTAACTTTAAAAAATAGACTTAAGATGAAGTTTGCAGTATAGATTATCTAAAGATGTACAATGAATATGGGACTAAACAGAACTTTTTAAAACTTCAAATCTTTCCATTTTCATCGTTATCAGCCGCCAGTCTACACTCAATTATAATAATATTTATGGAAAATTTTTCTCCAGTGAGAATGAATCTTCAAGTCATTGAAGAAAAAAAAAAAGTGATGAACTTGCAAAATTCGACACTATCTAGTGACGTGTAATGTGCATGGCAGCAGCATTTTTTTCACACTATGATGCACTAATATGCAGAGATACCAATGAAGCATAAACTCCATCTTCAATCTTCATCAAAGCCTCATGTCCTCCCTTCTCAGCAATCACCCCATTTTTTACAACTGCTATAATGTCAGCACCTTTAATTGTTGCAAGACGGTGAGCTACCACAACAGTAGTTCTATTAACACTCACTTTATCTAGAGCCTCTTGAACCACACGCTCTGATTCTGCATCAAGTGCACTGGTGGCCTCATCCAGCAAAAGGATTCTGGGGTCTTTCAGAATGGCTCTTGCAATGGCTATGCGCTGCTTTTGTCCTCCTGACAATTGTGTCCCTTTTTCTCCCACAGGGGTGTCGTAACCATGTGGAAGAGCGCTTATGAACTTGTGTGCATTTGCTGCTTCTGCTGCTGCAACTATCTCTTCCTCTGTGGCAACTCCCTCTTTGCCATAAGCTATGTTGGCACGAATGCTTTCATTGAAGAGAATAGGTTCTTGACCAACCAAACCCATTTGTTGCCTCAGCCAACTTAGTCTGAAGTTTTTTATATCCACTCCATCAAGTAGTATGCGTCCACCTTTAGGCAAAAATATTGAGTTCACCTTTGGAGATAATATTGAGGCAAAAATAAGAAACACAAAACTTGGTTCACCTTTGTCAGACAGTGTGTATAACTATATCCTGAGTTAAAAAAATTGTTATACCTGAGGCAGCTTATCAATGAATTTTTTTGCATTTGCAAGTGTTATTGCTGTAGTTATCTCCTCATCTGTTGCACCTTCTTTCCCGTATGCTATGTTTTCTTTAATACTAGCTGCAAACAGGACCGGTTCTTGACCAACAAGTCCAATCTGTTCTCTAATCCATCTAACTTGAAAATTCTTCAAATTCACACCATCTATAAGAACTTCTCCAGCTTCCGGATCATAAAATCTTTCTAATAAACTGATTATAGTTGACTTCCCACTTCCACTTTGACCCACTAAAGCAGCAGTTGTGCCACTCGGAATATGGAATGAGAATCCGGAAAATATCTGAACATCTGGCCTTGCAGGGTATCTGAAGTAAACATCCTTGAGTTCAATATCTCCCTTTATGTCTTCCAAGACAACCCCATTGGTGTCATAAGCATCTATTTTCGGCTTTCGTTTAATTGTCTCAAGCATCTTATATGCTGCTGCTTGACCCGCTGCAAATGCATTCACGCATGGGGTTGCCTGACCAAGTGCCCTAGTTTAACAGATTAACAAGGGATGTAGATTAAGTAAATAAAATAAGATTGATGAGCTTAAAAAAAATGCTCTAGAGACTATGAAAAATCACTTGTCACTTACATTCCACCAGTATTGATTGATATGATAATGTTTAGAACACTTCCACCATCATAGCCTTTCTCAATAATGAGTTTAGAACCATACCACATGGCAAGTGCATAGGTGGAAAATACAATCAATAAAAGTATTCCCATTCCAAACCCTGAAGCCAGCCCTTGTTGAACAGTTGCAATATAAGCTACTCTTAACTTGTTATTATACTTTTCTATTGCTTTTTTCTCACCGGTAAAAGAGGCAACCTGGTTAAACATCAGGATGTCAAGGAATATACCTTAATACCAAAATTACTGCATAACCTATCTATCAGTAATTTTTGTGTCTTACTGTTCTAATGGCTCCAACTGTTTGCTCTACAATATTTCCAGCTTCTGCATAAGCAGCTTGCCCGCGAGTTGACATTTTTGCCATCATCATGGACATAATTCCACCAACAATAACAATAAAAGGAATACATGCAAGCAAAACTAGACAGAGTTGCCATCCTCTTGTGAAGGCAATTATAAAGGCACCAAAAAAGGATGTAACAAGTTGAATAAACTTCCCAACCTGCCATTAACTTCATTTCAGTACTTCTGCTTTTTTGTTATATATACACAAAAGCAGCATACCTTTTCTCCCATGGCATCTTGAATGAGAATGGTGTCACCGGACATTCTTCCAATTACCTCACCACTTGTTGTTTCAGTGTCAAAAAAGGTCATGTCTTGCCTCAATATAGTTTTCAAGTACATGCCACGGATCCTTGCGGCTTGTCTTTCTCCTGTCACCATCCAACATGATACCTCTGCAGCATACAGTAAACAACCTCGTATCAGTGTTCTGGGTTTATTATTTGGAAAACAAAGTCCCAATAGGGCAAATAACGACAAGCAAGAGTGTATATAAACATAGAGAGTACTCAACTCCTCTAATATTATGTACACTTTTGCTTAAACACAACACAGTAGCCTATAAAAGAAAGATGTATCTTACGTAGAAAAGAGGCTATTCCAGCCCCAAAAGCCAGGTAAACAAATAATAATGCAACCTGAAATTTGAAGTGCCAATACATACATATAAGTTAGTTTGCAAACATTTATGTCGAGGGAATAGTTAATACAAAATGGACATGGCATGCAATGCAAGGCTAAAAAACGAAATAAGAAGAACCCTTCATTCAAGGGTTAATGCATGTTGATTATACCTTGGAAACTTGATTAACTACGAGGGAAGGATCAGCGGAGCCAAAGGCATTGATCATCTTCCCAAAAATGAAGGTCATGAGAGGCTGCGCCATCCCATTAGCCATGGCACAGATGAGACCAATGAACATCAAAGTCCTATCAAGGCTATCTGCAAAAGTGAATAGCTTGTAAAATGGAACCTTCTCCTGGACTTTGGCCTTGTGTTCTTCATCTGGTACCATGGCTAATGGGTTAGGATGCCCTAACCTTCACCTATCAAACAAATGGCAAGACAAAAGTCTAGCATTAAGACATGTCCTATTTAAATGCATGTTTATGAATCTAATTTGGGCAAAGCATGGCTGTGAAATGTAATGTTGTTCGGAATTCTTTACGTGTCTTCTCTAAATAATTTGTTTTTAGATCGAATAATATGGAAAGAGAGTAAACTAAGAGGGAACTGTTTATTTAATAAGTTCATTATTATTACTTTGGTTAAGGGTTATGCATGGAATGGCATGGAAGGGTTTGTCATTAATTTTAGTTAAGCCAATGCTGATAATTAATATGCAAATGTTTTTCGCTTCTCACACGTGATGATAGTCAGTTAGGGACTGGAATTATGATTCATGAAGTAATTTAAGAATGATTAAATGTTTGATTGATTAAATTTTTTAGAAATAAATTTAATGAAATTAAAGAGGAACATGTTATTTTTATCAAAAACTTTAATTCTTTATCATGTTAAATTGTGTGATAAAATATTGTCTAATAAAAATTACATAATATTTTTACTGTAACAATTCCTATTTTTATTTAAAAATCTTATATTCCCAAATTTTTATAATAATGATATTGTAGAAAAACATATTTCAAAAATATTGTTCAATGAAAAATGTTATTATTTAAAATAGATCAAAAACATTTTTTTTCTAATTTCATATTCTTAAAAAATAGAAAATTTTCTTCCACCATATTATGAATCAAACACAGATAAAAGGAATGCTTTAATTAGGGTCGGTTTGTGAACCTTTCTAGGTATTCTTGTATTTGTAAACAGGATGAAGGATCTCTTTAAGCTTTTTATCGTAAATATTTATAAAAAAATAGTTAAAAACAATAAATAATTATTTATATAATAAAATTATTATACGAAGTTATCTTATATTTTAATAAGTGAATTAAGGTCTAAATTAATTTATACGTTGTGATTTGGTCATATATATTTAAATCGCGTGGGATCTCTAAAATTGTAGAAAAATTTTAATATTTTTTCTTCAAAATTAGATATTTATAATTCATGTAAAGATTAATTTTACTTCAGAAAAAAAAAAAACTAACTGTCTTTTCATTTTATTTTTATCTCTTGAAAATATTCACGAAAAGAATAATTCAAGGCTTACAAAGTAGATTAGAATAAAAGGGCCATTGAACACGACCGAAAAGTTAGGCTTGTTGGATAGTACAGATAAAATGCCACAAAGACATCTTTTATAGCCGAACTTTATTATGACAAGACATTTATTCAACAAACATTTTACTTTATTCATGACATTGTCCAATACACAGAACTTAACCTAGATAGAAGCCTTGGTAACTTTTTGACCTGAGATCCTCATATGTTCCAAATAGGACTTTCCATCCAAATCACGAGTGAAGTAATCTTCCACATATTTCTTTACTCCAATCCTTTTGAATAGAGGGGGGTTTTCTGGGCTTGTGAGGCTAACTGCAGGTCCAATCTCTGATTCAAACTTGGGAAGATAGAACATTGCAATGGAAATCCTTTCCTTCTCTGAATTCACTGTTGCCCTGTGCTCAACACTTTTGTATGCTCCATTGCTCATAATCTGCATATTCCAAAATTTTCTCTTCAGTTTTTTCTCTATTCGGGTTTTAATCTGTTGCTCTACCAGACAAAAGAGTTCTATCTATTTGAATATAAAAAATAATAATATTGTACATGATACTGTCAACTGTAAAATCATTATGAGCTGGAATTTTATAATTTTGAGACTTTCGACTCCAAATCACTGAGGTAAAACAGTTTATTTCTTTTCATACAAAAATTAGGTTGTATTTTCTTTTCAAACAAAACCCTAATATATATATTTTAGGTCTTTTGGTTGTCTGTCATCTTATTTTATATACTAATGGATTAGCCAAGCATATGTTATAGCTAATTAATCGATATATGATTTTCTTTATTAATTATCTAATTATAAATAATAAGTATGATTTTCATACACTCTCAGTTACATATATGTTAACTGATTAGAAATCGTCGCGCATAAGTAACAAGTAATTATTATGAAAGCCAACAATATTAGTATAAATAATAATTTATTTTTAATATAGATAACGGTGTAAAAATATTATAATACTTTAGCGTATTTAATTAAATTATTTGAATAAAACATAATGTTTGAATAAAAAAAATTCGATTTGTAAATTATCTAATGATGGTGTTTTCTTTACGTTATATAAAAATGATATATGCTATCATTCTAGTGATCTTCATCTACACTTAAACTTCTAAAACATTCACACAAATGAAAACTCCTTTCGAATGTTTATTTTGAAAAGTCTCAAATGATTATTTACACCATTTTCTTGCACCTTTAAGTCAAATTAAGATTTCATATTACAAATAAAACAAACATATTAATTATTAGTAATTAAAGAGATTAAATTTTTTACCTTATATTAAAACAGTAAAAATTTGGGCGTTGAAAATATAGCTTTAAGATACTTTATTAGTACAAAACTAAATTAAACCCCCTCTCTCTTCTTGTGTGTGTAGATTGACAAGTAAGTGACTAGGCCCGTAGAAAGGAAGATAGTTACATAGATATAAATAAGAGAGTCGTTTACACTGGTATAAGACATATTCTTAAAACGCTGATGTAAAACATGGCTTTTATCTAGTTGTTTTTTTTATCAGCAAGAGACTTTTATTTAGTTAATCTTTAAATTATTTATACTACCTTGATAATTCATTTATTTGAGCTATTTAAATATATATATATATATATATATATATATATATATAATAAAATATTTTTATTTTTATACATATTTCAAAAAGGATGCATTGAATTAATTTTGATATTTATCAATAAAGTATTAAATAATTGTAAACTTGTTAAGGAAATTTATGATAATTTAATTTATATATAATAATAAATTTAATCTTTTGACAAAAAAATCATAAAATTATTCAATAAAAACATTATTGAAGGGTCTATAACTAAGTTTCCCTAATATAAATATAAAGCGACGCCTCTACTTATTATTATATTGTTGTTAAGTTCTACCCTTCTAGAAGTTATAACCTCCAAATTTAGTTTTGGATAAAATATCCAAACACTTTCCATTGAATAATAATTTGAAGAGAATTATAATGATAAGTTAAATTAATAGGAGTCCAACTAACTTAGTTGAAACGATAAAAAAACTTAAACTATTGAAGTTTTGACAAAGTGAAATCTTTATGAATTGTATTAGCTAATTTCTAACTTTAAATTGTTTTATAAAACTATTTAGCGTACACAACTTTATTTATTAAGTAAAGTGGATAAATAAAAGTTAATATATAAAATGACAAAAATAACCTATATAAAAATATTGAAAACGAAAAATAACTGAATTATTTCTACATAATTTAACTTTATTACTGAAAAAATAATATAAAATAGAATAATTTATTTTAATAATAAAGATGAAAAATTTTTAAATAAAAATTATTTAGTGTTTTTAGTTATATCGATCCTTTTTCTTAACTAAAAAAGAAGACTAGGTTTGTTTTGTCCACAATAAAATATATTATGGAAGTTGCTACCACAACCTCCACATGTATCTGTCCTTCCCTTTAAACATTGAATAAATGGTTAGGGCCAATTTCCATTTTTTCCATCTTTCCCATTCAAATACAATAAAAAATGTGTTGTACGAAATAATAAAATCGGAGTTTCAATGCAAGTCATTGACTCATATATTGTAACTTCCGAAATTAAAGTCACAAGTAGCTAAACTTACACGATTTTTAATAATAAATTAGTATAAGAAATTAAGATGAAATTAATGTCTCCGACAAATAAGGATCCTTGGTCAAAGGATGGAAAAAGCCAACTTTGGAACTTGTAAGCAAGGTTGAAAAAACTGATGAGTTTGCAAGGATAGTTCAGAAAAAAATGAAAACAAAAATATATTTAAAGATGTAATCCACAAATTTTGGAAACGACTTGACTACTGAATTTGACCTACATATTCTTATGGCTTTTGTGTTTAGGGTTGAGTGTGATTGTGTAATCTATTGTTTTCTTACTCTTTATATTACTCATTTTGTAGTTGTTGTGTATAGGAGTCACCAGTTATTCTCTCTGTAATTTAAGTACTAGAATTTTTGTAATAGGATTGAAATACATATTAAGTGTTTCTCGTATAAATTTGTATAATTTTTCATACTATAAAGAGATATAAGATAATTGATGTGACAAAAAGAAATAATGAAAAATACGATAAAAAAAAAAAAAACAGTATAATTAGTGGGATGCACGTAGAGAGAAGAATATGGGTCCATACAAACCTCCAGAATGTCTCCAATGTTGACAACAAGGGCATCTGGGGTGACTTTCACTGGAATCCAATCTCCATCCTTCTTAATCTGCAGGCCATTCACTCCATTGATTTGGTTAAGAATGGTGATTCCTGATGCATCAGAATGAGCAGAAAGTCCCATAACCAAATCTGGTTCAGGACATGGAGGGTAGTACGTCACCCTCAGATTTTGTATCCCATCCTCGAACACCTCCACCTCTCTCTTCTCGATCTTCAGTGCTTTCCCCACCAACCCCACAACTCTCATAGCAAGATTTTGCACTTCGTTTATGTATAACTCTAAGATACTTCTGCATATAACATATAGGTCAAGTAATCAATATATATATATATATATATATATATATATATATCCACGTAAGATAGATCATTTACATGCCAAAAAATCTCTCGTAGATTTGAGGTTTTCATGTTTCTTGAGAAACTCTTATATATACACATAACTTGTTAAAATGATCCTTCTAAAGGTAGAGATACCTGAGTGACGAAGGGAGCTGTGGTAAAATATATGGGTTTCTTATATTACGAGGGTTGGTTTTGAAGAACAACCTATCACCCCAATCAAGTGTTTTACCCTCTGATCTAATCACAGTTCCGTAGCCTTCAACATCGCCTGGCCGTATCTTGTATTTCATCTTTTCTTCCAAGGGGAGCATGAAGAATCCTTCAACTTCATCTTTGAGTGTTTTCAGCACTAGTGGGCTTATTCCATGCTCCACCAACTGCATATATATGAAGTATATACAAATTCAGACCAAAGTTAGAAAATGGAAGTGTAAAAGACATCTTAATTTGCTAACCTGAAAGAAACCCCAATCCCTACAAGCTGAATTCAATTTCGCTAGCTCAACCTCTGTATCTTCTCCATGGATCAGTTTTTGGAGTCTGATGGTTGGGAGTGCTTGAGATAAGGTTTCATCTAGGAAAAGTGAGGGTTCATTATATAACTGTTGTTGAACGTAGCGTTGAGGAACTGAAGTGAGCGGTTTCTTTACAAGTTCCTGAATATTCAACATTTCTTCGAACGTTGTCGCTGATTCTGAGGGTGCCATGTTGTTCTTCTAACCACCCCTTATAGCAGCTTCTGTATCGGTGTGTATTTATACAACTAGCGTTGGATATTCCCGTGACGCAGAAAAAAGAAAGAAAAAACAATAATAATAACTGTGCGCATGATATAAAGAAATTTCAACATGGAAGACAAATATGAAGTTAAAAGTACTACGTATAGTATCAGAGTGCGTCTCTGATTTGTTACTTTTACTAGAAAAGGAAAACTTAGTGAAAATGATATTATCTAACGTGTAAAGTGTGGTTGATGGAATGAAATAAGATAAAATTGTTGTCGACAATGGGAAAACTCATCAATTGTGCTGATAAAGTTAAAATTAAGTGCTGACGGCCTTGACCCAGTGTTTAAATTCTAACACGATTCATCACTCAAATTTCACACAACCATTTTTCTAAATAAAATATTAAATTTATGATATTTTGACACCACATATATTAAAATACACTTATTTCACACTTAAATAAATTATTATTTTATTATTATATCATATTTATTAAAAATAGCGTTAAATAAAATTAATTATTTATAATAATGTCAAACTATAATTTTTTTAAACTATTTATGTAATAATAAAATAATAGTTTATTTAAATGATTATATTTTAATATTTACAGTGTGAAAATATCGGTATTCTTTAACTTACAAATCATTTTGAAACATTTTATTTTTATCTTTTGTTTAATTAACATATTCTTTTATATGTAATTACTGTTCTTCAATGGCTTTAATTCCTCTACTAGGTTATTGGTGGCGGATTTGTTTGGTGGTGATTTTGGTACCACTCTAAATTAACCACAAAACACTAAATTTTGGTATAGCCATTAATACATGATAAATCTTTTTCTTTTTTCCCCGCGTCTACTCCATTAGAAAAATAGTTGGAGACAAGAAAGGAAACCAAATTAAAATTTTCATTTTATTTTTATTTTTATCTGTGATATTAGTTTTTTTATAATAAAAAAAACGTATATTGTTGAATCGATCGGTACAAGATGTACCATAAAGTTTCAAGGATCACAAGATACCTAAAGCTATAAATCTACGGTGGGAATTTAACATTTTTTTCATGTGGCTTGATGTGACCTGGCACATCTTATATATGCAATGTTAGTTTTTTCATATTTTTTTGTGATTTTTGCTTTTATATTCTAAAAGTCAACATTTTTAGTTTGTCAATGTCTTGTGTCTTTATTTTATATATTTAATTAATAAAACTATTATCAATGGTATCTTAAATTAATATATTAAATATAGAATTAAATTGAATCAAAATAAAATATTCAAATAAAACGTATGCAAAATTGAATATTTGATAAAAATTATATATTTTCTAAAATGTGAAGATTAAAATTCTAAAAAATAATAATAAATTTGTCTTACTAAGATATAATAAAAAAATGAAAGAAAAAAAATAAAAGAGGAGGTAAATAGGTGAAGAATAAAAATATAAAAAAAAATACAAAATTAACATGGATCCACATGCATCTTATCAATCTGCTTTTAACTAGTATTTGATTAACATATTTTTTTGTATTTTATATATTGAAAAATTTTAAAGCTCTAGTGTGTGATAAAAGTTTATATGATATCCATTAAGTTATATTTAATTGTCAAATTATTCATTTAATGGAAAATTCATGTAAAATGAATATTTTATACTCTAAATATAATTTAAGTTCCAGTTTCATTCAATATACTTTCCATTATGGCTTTCATTTTGGAACTTAATATAAGTATATACATAACTTTTACATTACTCTAGCGGTGTTGATTTAATAATTAATAAGTCTTACATCCACCAGCTCTAGACAATAAATCATATTCGCTAAATCATATAGCATCAAACTAAAACCTAAAAATTAAGAATGTATGTTTGAGATGGTGAGGAGTTTTTTCATTTTTATTTTTAAAATATACTTTTTAATGAAGTGTGTTTGGTTAATTAAAATAAAGTTGAAATAGTTTTAACTTGAAATGAAAATATTTTATATTTTTTTCGAAACAAAAGAAAATTAGAAGTTTGGTTTTTAATTTAAAAAACAGATAGGTTACTATTAATTTTGTTCTTATCATCACATTTATAATATTTTCTTTTATCAGTAATACAAAAATATATTAAATCAGAAATATAAGAGAAGTGCTTTAACTCTGATAAAA
>Ga0209489_103180_pt1 | contig 32392 bp, 24 predicted proteins | sample SiratrowhiteBW_FD_187527 | JGI IMG/M metagenome (GOLD analysis project Ga0209489, IMG submission 187527) | Root nodule microbial communities of legume samples collected from California, USA - Siratro white BW (SPAdes) (version 2) | ecosystem: Host-associated > Plants > Roots > Nodule | place...
TTTTTTTTTTTTTTTTTTTTTTTTTTTTTTTTTTTTTTTTTTTTTTTTTTTTGCAATTATATGTTTTCTCCTCAAATATCCATCTTTTAGCAAGGTCCTTAAGATTGAGATGTTTTTGTTTTCTATTCCTTCCCTACTTCCATTTTATTTGCATTCTTGTTAATTTAACTTTTATAACCCCCTTCTCTCTCTCTCTCTCTCTCTCCTGGTTTGTGCATGTGTTTGTTTCTATGTTGGTATGATTTGTACGGTCAAATTTTTAGGTACTTTCTTCAATGGCTGATGCAAATGGTCAGATATCCACTGCAGTTATTGAAAAGCTCGCCGCAGCAGCTGCAGCTGATCCGTATGAGTCTGTTTCTTGTGCTTTTGTATCATATGGTTCCTGTGCTAAGGATTTAGCTATTGGGTGGAAATATAGAAGCCGTTTGTGGTACGGTGTTGGCCTTCCATCAAATGCAGCTTTATTTGGTGGTGGTGGGAGTGGATGGGACTTTTGGAAGTCCATATTGGAGAAAGATGCCAATGGCAACTGGCTTGAGCTTCCATTGGTGAAGAAGTCCGTAGCAATGCTGCAAGCGTTGCTGCTAGATGAGTCTGGGCAAGGTGGTGGTCTTGGTATAGGTGGAGGGTCAGGAACTGGAATGGGAGCAATGACTGCGTTATACCAGCTTTTAGACAGTGATCAGCCATTCTTGTGCATGCTTCGGATGGTTCTTCTATCAATGAGAGAAGATGATGACGGGAGGGAGATGCCTGAAGGAAGGAAACTGCAGTCAGCACTTCTGTGGAGGTAAAATAACCTCTGTAATCATATACTATTCACTTTTCTTATTCATTCCTAAATGATACTTTATCATTACCTGGAAAAGTTCCATTAAAGTCGGTGCATTGACATTAGCTTGTTTTTCTACTTGGTCACCCAATACTGAAAAGGAAATCATGTTAGACATCTGTACGAAACTTTAGCATTCCAACTAGGTTGGCACCCTAAACAAATCTATATTTTTTTTCAATCAATCTATATTTATTGTACAGTAAATGTGCAATATTTACACCCATATTTCAACACTCCTCTCAGGATGAGGAATAAACATTCTCCATTCCCAATTTGGTTATGAGATTATGGAAGTCTATAGTATTGAGTCCTTTTGTCAGCACATCAGCCGCCTGTTGCTTCAACGGAATGTATAAACATGCATACTAAACCTTCTTCTAATTTTTTTCTTAATGAAGTGTTTATATATTTGTATATGTTTTGTTCTATCATTAAATGGGATTATGTGCAATGTCTATCATCATAGAGCTTCATGGGTCCCTCCAAATTAGTCTTCAAGTCATCTAAGATAATTTTTAGCAATAATAACTCTCATAGCCCAGTACAATGGACCTCAATTCTGGTTCAGCCGATGATCTTGCCACCACATTCTATTTTTTGCTTCTCCATGTCACTTAGTTCTCGCCTAGGAAAGTACAATATTCAATTGTTGATCTTCTATCAACAAGAAAACCTACATAATCTACGTCAGTGTAGGCTTCAAGAGTTGGTCTTCCATTTATTTTGAATAGTATTTTCTTTCCAAGGTTGCCCTTCAAGTAATGTAGAATTCTATAAACAGCTTGAAGACGACATTCCTTTGGTTCATGCATAAACCTACCAATGACACTCACTGAAATAGCAATGTCTGGTTGTTTGTGAGCCAAATATATTAATTTTCCAATCATTCTCTGATACATCTTTTTGTCTACTATTGATTCCTCTTCAGCTTTACATAATTTGTGATTAGGATCCATTGGAGTTGAGACTGGTCTGCACCTAATTTTTTCATTTTCTTCCAGCAAATGAGTTATATATTTTTGCTGAGATATGAAAATTCCCTGGTTAGAGTAGGCTAATTCAATTCCTGAAAGATACTTTAATCTTCCAAGCTCTTTTACTTCAAATTCGTTAACTAGTCTATGTTTCAATTTTTCCTTTTCTTTTTCATCATTTCCAGTCACTATAATATCATCAACATAAACTACAATGTTTATTAAACAAAGTTTGATCACCTTGACTTTGTTTGTAGCCAAATCCCTTGAGAGCTTCTGTGAATCTTCCAAACCAAGCTCTAGTGGACTGTTTCAGTCCGTAAAGAGCCTTTTGAAATATGGACACTTTTTTCTGTCTCCTCCAAACCCAGGCGGAATATTCATGTAGATTTTTTCCTCTAGGTGTCCTTGGAGAAAGGCATTTTTAACATTGTATTATAGAAGTTTCCAATCAAACTGGGCAGCTAAGGACAAAAGAATCCTTATAGTATTCATTTTAGCAACTGGTGCCAAAGTCTCTTGGTAGTTTATTCCATAAGCTTCCCTTGGTGACCAACCTTGCTTTGTACCTTTCAATAGACCCATCAACCTTATATTTTATTGTGAATATCCATTTGCAATCAACAATATTCATGTAGATTTTTTTCCTCTAGGTGTCCTTGGAGAAAGGCATTTTTAACATTGTATTATAGAAGTTTCCAATCAAACTGGGCAGCTAAGGACAAAAGAATCCTTATAGTATTCATTTTAGCAACTGGTGCCAAAGTCTCTTGGTAGTTTATTCCATAAGCTTGAGTATATCCCTTGGTGACCAACCTTGCTTTGTACCTTTCAATAGACCCATCAACCTTATATTTTATTGTGAATATCCATTTGCAATCAACAATATTATTTTCTTTGGATTTGTCAACAGTTTCCCAAGTACTATTCTTTTCCAATGTATCCATCTCCACTTTCATGGCATCTCTCCATTCTTTCTGTGTCAAAGCTTCAATAACAGTGGTAGGGACAACAACAAAATTCAAACTAACAATGAACCTTTATTGGCTAGTCGATAATTTATCTAGAGAAACATAATTTGATAAAGGATAGAGAGGTTGTTTTGCATAGTTTCTAGTACCTTTTCTAATGGCTATTGGCATATCAAGGTCATTTGGCTAGTTGAGAGTGTTCTCATTTTGTTCAACTATCTGTGGTAGGTTTAGAACTTGAATTGGATTCATGGACTTGCGACATGTCTTGAATGTTCTTCCATCTTGTGTAGACATTGTTGAATCTTGGACATTTTTAGGTACTAACTCTTGGGGCCGATTCTCTAATTGTTTCAGTATTTTCTGAAAGAACTTCTTGGGAGCCAACATTGGAGAAAAAAAGATTTAGTTTCAGTGCAGGTGACATCGATGGAGATATACAATTCTTTAGATGAAGGTCTATAACACTTATAACCTTTTTAAGTTACTGAATAACCAAGAAAGACACATTTAACAACCCAGGGATCAAGTTTGTCTCTATTTTGGTTGTGGATATGTATAAATTTGTGCACCCAAATATTCTACGAATGATTCCATTTGAGATCTTAAAGTTAGGGTAAAAAGTTTTTAGAGTTTCAAGAGGGCTTTTGTTCTCTAGAATATACGATATGAGGGAAGCCTATTTATCATATATGCAACAACAATGACAGCTTCTCCCCAATAATTTTTTGGAACCTTTCCTTGAAAGAGAAGTACTCAGGAAGTGTTAAACAAGTGCCTATTTTTCCTTTCTGCCATTCCGTTTTGTTAGGGAGTATAGACACATGAAGAGTTATGAATAATCCCTTCGGATTCAAAAGAAGTAAACACAGTTTGGTTGAAATAATCCCGAGTATTGTCAGACCTAAATCTGGTTATGTTAACCTCGAATTGATTTTGAATCATTGAATGAAAAATCGGAACAACAGTGCTCACATCAAATTTTTGTTTAAGCAAATAGAGCCTTGTAACTCTAGTGCAATCATCAATAAAGCTTGCCTTGTACCTTTCAATGGATCCATCAGCCTTGTACTTAATAGTATATACCCATTTGCATCCTACTATTTTTCTTTTTTCCATTTGGTAGAATAACTAATCCCCAAGTACTATTCTTTTCTAGTGCCTCCATTCTCAAGTCCATGGCCTGTTTCCATTTGTTGTCAGTCAATGCCTCAGATAGGGAGGTAGGTGCTGTGGTAGTGTTTAGGCTTGTAGGGAAGGCTTTATGAGTAGGTGAGAAGTGTTTAAAGGATAGGTAATTAATCAGAGGGTATTGTGGCTTGGTGGTTCATTTTCTATTCTCTTTCGTTAGGGCACTTGGAATGTCTAGGCTCTCTTAGGTTAGTGTCAATCTAGATTCAGGTATCTGTGCAGTTGACAAATCAAAGATTGATTCACTAGAGATTACAAGATTACGAAAAGGAGTTACTTCATGTAGTGTTGGATAGGATTGAATTCTAGATATTGTTTTGTTTTGGAGAAGTTTGTTTAAACAAACCCTATGGCACACCCTTGAGACTACAATTAAGGCAACCCCAGAGGGGCCATCACTAATTGAAGCTGGTGGTCACTACAATTAAGAAATATTTTCAATAAACAACTATGTTTAGAACTCATGAAGGGCAGTATGAGTATTTAGTTATGTCATTTGGATTAATAAATGTTCTCTCTACTTTCAAATCCTTAATGAAATAAGGAAGTAATCTCTCCAAGAAATCCTAATTATTTTTTTTTATAAAACTCATGTTAGGCATCACTATGAAACCTAACATCTCAGCTAGACTGACATCCCAGATTTTAAGAATCATATGCCATCACATGAAACATAATATTAAAAGAAAAAAAAAAAAAAAAATTAAAAAAAAAAAAAAAAAAAACAAATACGGAGGGACTAGACCAAGACCCATGCCAAGAAAAACAAGAACTCCTAATTATTCCCTGCAATAAGAATTATCTTATTCTAATGGATTTTATTTTATATTTCGTAAGTTAATTGTTTCCTTGCTTGATTGACTTTGGAGTCTATCATTTAGCTTTATTTGTAGTGTAAAAGAAATGTTAGTGAATTGTCCATTACATCGTCACACAGTGTACCATGTTAATGCAATCCTTCTATTTTGAGTCTATACCATCTCTGCTCCTTGCTTACCTTAATTCTACAATTTCAACTGGTTAATGTTGTCTTATTTATTTAATTACTTATTCTTATATGACAGTGTTCTCTCACCTATTCTCAACATGCCAATTTCTGATGCTAAGAAACAAAGAGTCTTGGTAGCATGTTGCGTGCTTTATTCAGAGGTTAGAATTGACTCTGTTTAGCATTTATATTCTCCGTTACTATGTTATCCACAATATTTATCATTCGTCTTTCTTTTTCCTACAATCGTTGTGGTCACCATAATATACAATATTTGGGCAGGTATACCATGCTGTTAGCATAGACCGAAAGCTTCTTCGTAAAAGGTACGTTGAGGCTATCATACCACCATTTATTGCTGTCCTAAGGAGATGGCGCCCTCTTTTGGCTGGAATTCATGAACTTGCTGCTGCTGATGGTTTGAACCCTCTTATGGTGGATGATCATGAACTTGCTGCTTATGCCCAGTCAGTTGAGGTAGTTCATTTACTTAGTTTAAATGTGCACAAACTTATACAGTCACAGTTATGTGTGCATGCATTACGCATACACAATTGTATACATGTAAACTACGTTTCTGAATATATTTTTGACATTTCTTTCAGGCTTCTCTTGATATGATATCTCCAGCCTGGGCTGCCGCTTTTGCGTCTCCACCTGCTGCATTGGCATTGTCTATGATTGCAGCTGGTACTTCAGGTAGTGAAAATCATGCTCCTTCAACAAATCCCCAGCTTAGGCGTGAAACCTCATTACTGGAACGGAAACAAGCTAGGCTTCAAACATTTTCAAGCTTTCAAAAACCTTCAACGATTCCTAACAAAACACCACCCATACCAAAGAGCAAAGCAGCATCAAAAGATGCTGCTTTGGCAGCTGCTCGTGATGTTCAACGTTTTTCGAGAATTGGTTCTGGAAGAGGTCTGAGTGCCGTTGCAATGGCTACATCTGCACAGCGAAGAACTGCTAGTGATATGGAGAGGGTTCGGAGGTGGAATATTACTGAAGCAATGGGACTTGCTTGGATGGAATGTCTGCAGCCCGTTGATACAAAGTCGATATACGAGAAAGATTTCAATGCTTTGTCGTATAAATTTATTGCTGTTCTTGTTGCCAGTTTTGCCCTAGCAAGGAATATGCAACGATCTGAGGTCCGTCTGCTAATTGTTACTATGGTTTTCAGATTATATTGAGATACTGTATGTTAGACATTTCTTTGTTGCCAGATGGACAGGCATGTCCGTGCAGGTATAATATCTCGGCATCGCATCAGCACTGGAATTCATGCATGGCGCAAACTTATTCGACAACTAATCGAGATGAGAAGTCTTTTTGGGCCTTTTGCAGATTATTTGTACAACCCAATTCGAGTACGTTACCAACTGGCAGTCTTTGCTGCTGCTCAACTTTTTCTTGCCTTAAATTCTCTTTTGAAGAGTATATGAAAAACCTTTGTAGAGATGTATATTGCTTGCTGTTTTTAGGTGTAAATGCCTGAAAAATAAAAACCAAGAATTGAAAAAGAACTACTGTAGGGGCTTTTGATTTTAAAAGGAGCTCGGTAGCTCTTTTGAGCTGATGCTCCTATTTTTCTGTATGTCTTTTTTTAATGGTTCAGTCACCACGGTAATTATTTTGTATTTTTCACTAGGTTTTCTGGAAGCTCGATTTTATGGAAAGTTCTTCTAGGATGAGAAGATGTATGAGAAGAAACTATCGAGGGTCTGATCATTTAGGTTCTGCCGCTAATTATGAGGATTATTCAAGGGAGAATAATGATCCGAGCACTCGTGTTTTATCTTCGGAAGCAATTACAATAGAATGTATAAATGAAGACGAAGAACAGATGGAAACTGAAAATTTGGATGTTACAGTTGATGATATAGGAGATGAAGTAGAGAATCAGCCAAAATTTTCGAAAGGAGCTGAGGAAACTGTACAGAAGTCTTCGGATTCCAAAGCAATTCAACCTGAAAGTGATGAGGGTGTTGTTCAGAGTTCTTCAGCCTTTGCACCTGGTTATGTTCCAAGTGAGCTAGATGAAAGAATTGTTATTGAGTTACCGTCAACAATGGTCCAGCCACTTCGGGTTGTGCAGGGAACCTTCCAAGTAAGTTTCATGATATAATTTTAAAGTAATTTTAAAACGATCATATTTAAAGATAATTTTTTGTGAGAACTGTGCCTATTACATTTTGTAGCCATTTTGAGATTACTTATGGAATAAAGAGCGCTATTAGTAAAGAGGAAGATCATAGTAAAAACTAAAAAAAAAAAAAAAAAAAAATATATATATATATATATATATATATATAGATATATATATATATATAGAGTCGGGAAAATAACATTAGTATAAGATAAGTTGTTTTTCTTAATTAAGTAAATAAATTCTTGAAAAATTAATTTTTTTAAATGGCTGTTAACATTTATTTACATTTTGGTTTTGGAGGACACCTGTAGTTAGATAAAGTTCCATTTATTTGATGCGAAAAAAAAAAAAAAATCAAGAACTTACAAAGTGGGTTCATATTAGTTTTAAACTAGCTTCGTGTGTGCTCAGCATATTTGGCAAATAATAGTAGTTAGTGTGATGCTTTAGAAGTATGGGGTTCATGTATTACATCCTAAAATGACTTTAATGATCATGGGAGCGTTTTAGGAAGTTACATTTCTGATTCTAGTCCTAGGAAATAGTCTCCACTAAATCTTTATATATATGTGTGTGTGTACGGAGGATGTGCAAAACTTATCATTGTAAAGTCACAGTAATTGCAATTATTATTGACCCACCTTAATTGCAGCCTCTTTGGGCTTACATGATTTCAACCTTGAAGGTTTATATTTAGTCTCCCATCGACAAGAGATATGGTTTACAATAGAGCTTGGAAAGCTTAAATTATCCACATTTTATAAGTTGGTTCCTACAACTGAGATTACAATTTATCTCTTTTCGAATAAAGTAATTGTTGCATAAATTGTAAATACCTTTTGTATGGATGATTAATTCAGAAAATTATTTCAGATTGCTCTCAACTGAAATTTATTTAGAATGATAAAACATTACAAAGATTTGGGAGAATCGGGAATCCTCCTTAAAGAATTCACAAAAAACAAAATATCAAAGAATGCATAGATGGAGTAGGGTTCCACAATCCTTCAACAGTTATACAAATGGAACCAATTGAAAAATCATGTTATACACACCAAATTGGAGTCAAATACCTAATCCTACCCTTATCCGTACTCGAGTGTTGTGATATAGAAACTTGGATATAAGACTCACATTGCCACATTTTTCCTTCTCAACTTCTTCCGAAGGGATGAAAGCTGTCTCAAAGATTTGGTCCATGGGCCGTGGATACATTCAGAACCAAAAAGGTTCCATAGAGAAGCAGTATCAGAACATTGTAAGGATATGGTAGAATTGGTGGTTTTGAGCAATGCATGGGGGGGTTTGGCACACATGATAAAATCACGATTGATATACTCTGGTCCATAATACTTGTCTCTCAGTTACTCTTATTATCATCGCCTTTACTATGGTTTTTGTAGCTTTTGGTTGCTTTCTACCATCAAATACATTGGGCTGCTATTTCTATTGTCGGAAAAATGGACTACGGATTTACAAATTATTCTCTTGGCTTAAATATATTTCAACTGCACTAGTGTGAAATGTTATTATCTTGTTGTAGGTGACTAGTAGGAGGATAAATTTTATAGTTGACAATATTGAGACGAGCACCACGATGGACGGTTTGAAATTTGGTTATGAGACACGGGACCAAGAAAAGAACCGCAGCTGGTTAATATCTACTCTTCATCAAATATATAGTCGGAGGTGAATTCATTTTGTTGACTATCTATTAGTTTATTATTCTATTATATGCACTTGTAATCGTTTTGATTCTTAATACATACATATAATTCTTACATATTTTAGGATATGCAAAACGCTCTTTGTATGTTATTGTTATTGTTAAATCTAACTATTCATTAGCTGTTACTGATTTGTTAATCATAGCTGCTACATATTCTAGGAAATTAGGAAATCATAGCTGTTACGGATTATAGGAAATTAGGATCATTGATCCTTGATTATTAGGCAAGAATTTTATTTTATTGTATTTGATTGAATTAGTATATAAATACATACGGTGTCGTCTGCCTTAGACTCACAACATTCCGATAACTCTCCCTTATAGTTATCTTTGTTTTGTTTTTATCTTAAATCTTGGGTGAACATGGCAAAGCCGAAAACATAACTATATACTAAATCAAACTGGGGGCAGGGGAAACTCTTAAAAACACTTCATCCACACACACACCAAAGGTCATGGTACCAAGAAAGAAGTGTTGGGCCTGAAGAAATGATACTCCAAGAGGCAGCCACAAAGCCCAAAGAGTGGATTGTCTAGAAAAGAAAAGGGAAAAGAACGGAGATTACAAGAGGGAAGGCTGAGTTGGCAGAATTAGTTAGAGAGAGAGAGAGAGAGAGTAAAATCCCATTACTTCAGAGACAGCAAAAGGAAAGGTGACCTGGCATAATTAGGTATAGAGAGAGTACAATCCCATTACTTAGCAGGATGAGAGTGTGAGAGGGGAGAGGGTGAATATCCTAATTTTTCCCATCATGTTTCTATTGAAGTGCTGAACAATAAAAATTTCTTTCAAATATCAAGTAGATGAGCTCATCCAAGATGCATTTGGATATTCCTAAATTGGTTGTTCATATTGAGGCAAGGTATAGTGCAATAATAAGTGATCTAATGAAATAGGTGCCATAAAACAATAGCAGTCTGTTTCTAATTGCCATTTTGCTTAGCTACTTAATGCTTTTTTCCTGACAGTTTATAGTTCAAAGTTGTTGTCCCTATGGAGTGAACATTTTGAGCTTAATGTTGTCTGTATGTCATTAATTGGTTCCTTTTACAGATATCTTCTTAGGAGAAGTGCACTAGAGATATTTATGGTGGACCGTTCCAACTTCTTCTTTGACTTTGGGGTACTAATTCTTGAATATGCCACTTTGTTTCCTTTCATATTTCTGCAACATAATCTTCTTGGATTTGTAACTATAATTAATCTTGATATATTTTTGAACATCATAATAATGAACGGATGATTGTTAATTGTTGCATACGTACAATCCTAGAACTGATTTTCCCTACCAAAATTTCCTCTGCAGAGTAGAGAGGGGCGAAGAAATGCATATCAAGCAATTGTTCATGCACGACCTTCGTATTTAAACAATATATATTTAGCTACTCAGGTATTATCCTTTTTGTAAATTTTTATGTTCATAGATTTCCTTGCATCTGAGCTTTGGATAAAAACAATTTATTTTTCAGAGGCCTGGACAACTTTTGAAAAGAACCCAACTTATGGAGCGTTGGGCAAGGTGGGAGGTGAGAAATGTCTTAACACTAAAGATGTTAGTGTGTTTGGATTTGCTTGGTTACATAGGAAAACAATTTTTTTCTCAAATTAAGCTGGTTTATTCAAAAAGAAATTATGTTTGAATTCAAGCACAAAAGTTGATGATTTGTTTTGTACTTGACATTTATTTCTTGTTAGATATCCCATGTGTAACACATGTATCACTTGTCTAACTGGATTTCATCGCATGTAACATATACTTGAATAATGAGAAGGAGAAAGAAATATTTTACTAATTACAATCATGATAATTACATTTTCAATTCCTTTATTTGTAACAATTATATTCTCTTTAAAGAAGGGAAATAAAATTTACTGAAAAGAATGTGTAGATTCTAGGGATATTTTTCATAATTATTATAGAAATGTTAGGATACTTTTATCCCAATAATCCCCTATTTACAACACTCATCCTCATGTTGGTAAATGAATTTCGATCATTCCCAACTTCCCTACTAGATCTTGAAATTTTCCATGAGGAAGTCTTAGTAAAGCTTTCTACTAACTAAACTCTTGTAAGGGCATGTGTTGTAACTACCTGACCTCTTTTAAGATTATCTTTGATGAAGTGTCAATTTCAATATGATTAATTGTATCATGTTACCATAATTTTGATATGAAGAAAAACATAGAAAAACTTTAATAGAAGAAGAATTGAATATTATTTCTCTTGTATAGAAAGAGTACACAAACAGAGTCTATATATAGACTCTCCAGAGGTTACACAACCATAACAAGAAATAGAAATGCCAACACCCAACATCCAATTGAGTAACTGAATGTGTACATCTAATATGCCCCCTCAAACTCAAGGTGATGCATTTTTATAGGCGAAATCCTACACGTTGAGTTTTTGCCTAAGAAGCTCAAAACGATTAGAAGAAAAAGGCTTGGTAAGAACATCCACCCACTTGTCCATGCTAGGAATATGATAAGCTTCAAGTTGTTTGGATAACACTTAATAACGAACACACAAAAACATCAATTTCCATATGCTTTGTTCTAGAGTGAAAAAAAGGATTGTGTGCTATAGCAACAACACTTTGATTGTCGTAGAGCATTACAGGCATAGAGAAAGGAATAGATAGTTCTTTCAAAAGGGCTTGAATCCTGAGAATTTCCACAAACGATTTTAGTAAGTGGATTTATGCCTAATTAAACCTTACATAACTGTAAAGTGATGATTGCGTGGGATTAGATACATATAGGTGGTCTAACAACAGTCCAATAACGATGGCATAATAGCCTCCAAAGAACTTGATTAGGATAGGCATTAAATGGCTTTGAAACCATATCAGAATTTTGATGTGAAGAAAAAATATAGAAAAACGTTAAAAGAAAATTTGAATATTATTTCACTTGTATAGAAAGAGTACACAAGTAAAGTCTATATATAGAATTCAAAGAGGTTATACAACCATAACAGAAAAGTCAACACCCAACATCCAGTTGAATAACCGAATGCGTACATCACTTATAGATGTTGTACCAGATTATAAGTAATAATCATGACTAACTTGTTATTACAGTACAATTGCATAGGGCGTCAACCTTTATTTTAATGCCATCAATATGATCTTCATACAAAGTCCTTCACACACACCTTGAGCCAAGCTTTGAAATTCAGCTTTTGTTGCTTCTCCAGATTACCATACTTTCACCCATGAACATACATTACCTAGAGGTAGATTTTGTTTAATAACAAAACCTGCATACTCTGTAGCAATATATAACTTCGGGGTCAATGTGTCTTTCTTCTTGAATAGTAGCTTTTTGCCTGGGCTTGACTTTAAGTATTAAATAATTATGTGAACTACTCGTATTAGTCTTTCTCTCAAATCATGCATAAGCAATATCTGGTCTAATGTGTGATAAATAAATAAATTTTCCAACTAATCTTTGATATTAGTTTTTATCTACAAAAGAGTTCTCTTCACTTCCAATTATGTTATTTTGTTCATTAGAAACTCCTAATATTCTACATTTGAGCTTACTTGTTTCTCTAAGATCAAATACATATTTTCTTTAGGAGATGAAAATCCCCTTTTTTGAATAAACAACTTCTATTCCAGTTTTCCAAGGTTTTTCCTTTCAAATTGGGTAGTCGATTTTTCCTTTAAAGCCAATTTCTCTATATCATTATCTCCTACAATAATCATATCATTCACATTGACTAGTAGTAGTGTAAGTTTACTTGTAATCGAGTGTTTTATGAATAAAGTTTACTTGTTATTTGTAATGAGAAGAGAGTCAGTCATCTGGTGGATGATGGGAAGTCTGACAATGATCGTAAACCTGAAGAGGTGGTGGAGGAGTGAAATCTTTAGGTACACTAGACACAACAGGAAAATCAAAGATAACCAGAATATGGACTTGATCAGATAGAGACACAGGTGGAGAATGTAAAGATTAAAATAAAAAGAAGACTCAACGAAGATGACACCTGCAGAAATGAAATAGCAATTAAAAGAGTGTAAAAAACATTTATATCCTTTTTGTGATCTAGTGAACTCTAAAAGGACATTTGTATGACCAAGCAAATAATTTATCAAGATCAGGACAAAAATTGTGAACAAAGCATGTAGACCTAAAAACTTTCAAGGGCAAGGAATGGAGAATAATGTCACTCCAAAACCATTGAGGAACCTCACCATGAATTGAAATAGTGCAAGTAGTTTCAACAAGATGTCTATTCTTGTGTGTAGTCACCCTATTTTGTTGAGGTGTATAAGCACATGAGATTTGGTAAAGAATGTCATGAGATTCTATAAAAGTGTTAAAAGAATAAGAAAGATATTCACTAACATTATCATTACGTGAGGTTCGAATTGAAACTCCAAATTGAGTTTTAATTTCATTATAAAAAGATTAAAATATAGAAAAAAACTCAGAAAGAGTTTTCAATAAAACTTGAATAATCATCAATAAAAGTAACAAAATGTTGAAACTCTAAATTAGACTTAACTCGACTTAGTCCCCAAACATCATAGTGAACTAAGGTAAAAGGGGACAAAGCATGTGTGAAACACTACTAGAAAAAGAAACGTGATTGTGTTTCCCTAAGTGACAACCCCAAAGACAAACTGGATAACTTAAACAAACTTGGAAAAGTTGTTGCATCTTCGCAAGACTAAGATGACCTAGTTGAGCATGAAGGAGATATGGAGCATCCATGACCGTGCCAACATATGTAGATATTTGTAGGTGATAAAAACCATGAGACTTACATTCAGTATCAATCATTCGTCTCAAACTCTGGTTCTGTAAACAAACAAAATCTTTGGTAAAGAAAAGAACACAATCAAAGGTACAAGTGAGATGACTAATAAATAATGAGTTAAAGGAGACTCAAGGACATAAAAAACATTATCAATAAATAAAAGTACCAACACTATGCGATGAGACCCTAAGGTCATTAGCCATGGTAATAGAAGGTAAATAACCGAAGGTAAACATATAAGAGAAAAAAAAATATTTTCAATAATGATCTGAGGCAGATGAGTCTAAAACCCAAGGACCAAGAGAATTGGGGTAGGTGAGGTCAATAAGAAGTACATGCATGTGCAACAGAAGTAATGGAATCAGAGTTCTGGTGATCCTCATACTATTTAAGTAATTATTGAAGATAGCAGGTTGATCTATTAAAATAAAGAACAATAGGTATAGGGTTAATTTCTTGTTTTTAGAATACACACATAGGGTTGTTTATTTATAAATAATAAAAGTAACAGAAATAATAACAGAATAACACAGAACATGTGCTAAGCTCGTTATATTCAACACTCCTCCTCAAGCTGGTGCATATAAATTATATGTACCAGCTTGTTACAAATATAATCAATTATGGACCCCCTTAAAGGTTTGGTGAAAATATCTGCTAATTGATCATTTGAATTAACAAACTCGGTCTTGATGTCTCCAGATGTAATTTTTTTTCTAACAAAATCACAATCAATTTCAATATGTTTAGTCCTCTCATAAAAGACAGGATTTGAGCTAATATGAAGAGCAGTTTGATTATCACATATAAGTATCATTTGAGTGACCTCTCCAAATTACAATTCTTTCAGTAATTGTTTGAGCTGGATAAGTTCACAAGCAGCTAAGGTCATGGCTCTATATTCAGCTTCGGCACTAGATCTTGCCACATGTTGTTTCTTACTCTTCCAAGATATCAAATTACCACCAATAGAAACACAATATCTAGAAGTAGATCTTCTATCAAATGAAGACTCTGCCCAATCTGCACCTATATAACATACAACTCTAGTATGGTCATTATGACCATATAGTAGGCCTTTTCCAGGAGAACCTTTAATGTACTTCAATATACGAGTAAATGCATTCAAATGATCAACACATGGAGAATTAAGGAATTGACTCATCACACTAACTGCAAAATAAATATCAGGACGAGTAACAGTAAGATAGTTCAGTTTTCCAACAAATCTTCTATACTTCTTAGGATCTGAGAGGGACTCCCCCTGACTAGGTAGAAGTTTGGCATTAGGGTCCATGGGTGTATCAACAGATTTAGAATTCATTAACCCAGTTTCTTCCAAAAGATCCAATGCATACTTTCTTTGAGAGATAACAATACCATTATTGGATTGTGCTACCTCAATCCCCAAGAAATATCTAAGTTTACCAAGATCTTTGGTCTGAAAATGGTGACAAATATGCTGTTTAAGTTGAGAAATGCCATGATAATCACTACCTGTAAGAACAATGTCATCAACATATATAACTAGATAGATACAACCAGCATTCAAATGGCGATAAAAAACTGAATGATCTGCCTCACTGCGAGTCATACCAAATTCTTTAATAACACTACTAAACTTTCCAAACCAGGCCCTGGGATACTGTTTGAGACCATATAAAGATTTGCGGAGACGACATACCAATCCAGAAGACTCCCCCTGAGCAACAAAACTTGGAGGTTGCTCCATATAAATTTCTTCCTGCAAATCCCCATTAAGAAAAACATTTTTGACATCTAATTGATAAAGAGGCCACCTTTGAAGAGTTGCCATGAATATAAATAGGCAAACAAACGCCATTTTTGCCACTGGAGAAAAAGTATCACCATAGTCCAAACCAAAAATTTGGGTGTAGCCTTTAGCAACAAGACGAGCTTTAAGACGATCAATAGTGCCCTCAAGACCAACTTTGATAGCAAAGACCCACCTGCAACCAACAACAGATTTTCCAGAAGGTAAAGAAACGAGTTCCCAAGTTCCACTGTTCTGGAGAGCACCGAGTTCATCAAGCATAGCTTGACGCCAACCAGGATGGGCTAAAGCATCACCTACAGATTTTGGAATAGACATTGAAGAAATGGCGAAAGGCAAGCATAAAAAGGTTGAGATAGTCTATGATAGCTCAAGGTAGTATAATGTGGAGAGGGATTACAGGTAGAACGTATACCTTTACAAATGGCAACGGGAAAATCAGGTTCAACTGTCAGAGCCGGAGAGGGCAGAAGATCTGGCACCAGAGGAGAATCACTTGGTGGACGATGGAAAGTTTTACGACGACTATAAACCTTAAGAGGTGGTGAAGGAGGCGATTTGATAGGTACATTAGACACCCCCTAACGCCGAGACTGCTCAACTCGTCCATGGGACTATATTGTTTAAGGGTGGTCCGATAGCGGCCCGATAACGGGTGGCCCGATAGGTCTAACAACCGTGCTAGGATAGACTCTGATACCATATTAAAATAAAGAATAATAGGTATAGGGTTAATTTCCCTTGTGTTAAAATGCACACATAGGGTTGTTTATTTATAGATAATAAAAGTAACAGAATAACAGAGAACATGGGCTAAGCCCGTTATATTCAACATGGTCTGAGGTATCAAATGAAGTAGGGTTCATAGTAAAAGGTTGCATATGAGCAGTTTGGGCCACCATAGCAGATGCAAAAGGAAGACCATGTAAAGCACAACACCTATCAATTTTGTGGCCAAGCTTGCCACAATGGTCACACTTGTGACACTCTTTACGTGGCTTGCAAGGGCGAGTCCGATCATCACGTTGAGATACCAAAGTATAAGAGTCATCAACAGGAGTAGGTATATCAGTGGTGTGTTTACCTAGCACACACAGAAAGGTGGAACAAATAGAAGTAAAATTGGGCACAACAAGAGATCTCCAAATTTGATCACGGACATGGGAATAATCATCAAAAAGCCCATGTAAGGCCAATAACATGAAAAACTTGGACATTTGCTTTAGTTCTTGAGAAGGAGTGGAGGCAACAGGTAATAACTCATTAAAATCATGAAGAAGACATGGATTTTACCATATATTCAGCCATTGTACCATCAAGACACCTAGTAGGAGATTTTGACATACATTATAAAGATGTTGCGTATCATTGATGTATAATAAGTTTGCCATTTCCCAAACTTTTGAACATGTCTCATAAGCACGAAAATTTTGTTTTAAAGATGAGTGAATAGTAGATTTAATAACAATGCATAATTAGGCATCAATTTTCAACCAACCAGAAAGCTCATTTTTAGCAACATTGGCAACAAGTTGGGTAAGATGATGAACATAACCTTCACTCTTAAGCCATAATTTAATATTCGAGGCTCGAGTATCATAATTAGTTATATCCAATTTGTTAATGAAGAGATTAATATTGACATAATTAGTATAGAGACGAATCAAACATAGTGGTAGCAGAAGAGGAAACAGATGAAGTGGAGAGAGAAACTACCTTATAGGAGAGAGAAAAACCCTAACAAAAATCAATCGAGCTCCTTTGCGACACAATGGTCGCCTGGTTGAGGCGAGTTGATCGGTGATGTCGCTGGCCCAATCGGTGGCGGCCACGACGGAGCAGCAGCAACGACTGGAAAACACCGATGAACAGTGGATTCAATGGAAAAAGATCTAACCTTAACCTAGACTCTAGATACCATATTAACAATAAAGGAAAAACAAATATAGGATTAATCTTCTTTATGTAAAATACATATATAGGGTTGTTTATTTATAGATAAAAATATATGAACTAAGCCCCATTACGTTCAACATATTGAAATATAATTAGATACATTGTATATACACGGTACATAGCTCAGATACATGATACTGAGGATAAACCTAACTGTAACTGACATAACTGTCTAACAAAACTAACTGAACTAAGATAGCAATACTGTGTATGCCACTGTATTGGGTAGCAGCAGCAGAAGAGCTCTGGTATCAATAACACAAACTTATGAAATTTGTCATATTTCATTTTGTTGAAAATTTTTAACGTGCTCTTTAGTAACAGCTAACAAGACAAGCATTTCAAATGTAGTTTTGCTTACTAACATTGATTTTATGGTGCCCTTGTGCAGATCAGTAATTTTGAGTATCTAATGCAACTCAATACATTGGCTGGGCGTAGTTATAATGATATAACCCAGGTGATCTTTGTTACTAACTTATTGCGTTCTATAATTAAACTCTTTTACCCTATCTTCATGTTATTTATTTTATCATTATGTATTGTTGGCAGTATCCAGTTTTCCCCTGGATTCTTTCTGATTACAGTTCAAAGAGCTTGGATCTTTCTAATCCTTCTTCTTACCGGGATCTTTCAAAGGTTATCATGAATGTTGCTTTGATAAGTTCAAGGGAAATTACCTCATATTTTAAATTTGAAATTTTTTTATATGATGCAGCCTATTGGAGCACTGAACCCAGATCGTCTTAAAAAGTTTCAAGAGAGATACTCCAGCTTTAATGACCCAGTAATACCTAAATTCCACTATGGATCGCACTACTCAAGTGCAGGAACAGTAGGTCCCCCGCCCCCCTCCTGTGTTTGATTTTTCCTCGGGTAGACTGTTGATACCGGTCTTTGGTTTATTCTCTTACTTATGAGTCATAAAATTAGCGCTCTCCAGATTGTTGATTCGGATGGAGCTTAGGTGATTAACTTCGAGTTGATGTCAAGTTTATTTTTTGGAATGAACTCCCAATTTCCAATTTTCAAATGTCTTCTACTAAGTTTCACCTATCCTGAACTACACTCAATTAATAAAACTTGAATCATTTTTGGCTGCATTATGTGAGTATGTTGGAAGCATCAAGTGTACAATCATCTGAACCTACGTAGACTTTTTAGCCAGGACGCTTTAAATTGTCAGTCATGTTAAGATCAAACAAAATGGCTTCCAAGTGATACCAATCCAATTATGAATATATTAAAATAACGTTGGTTTACATTCAAGTATTGTCAACATGGTCCTGATACAGAAAGACCCTTCACAAAATGTGATTAGCTCAAAACTTGTGTACTTTAACGTTATGCTATTTTATTTATTTATATTTCCTGTTTGTTGGCATACTATTAGCATACCCTAGTGTTAAAAGGCTTCTTGCATGCAAAAGTATGGGGAAGGGTCATTGTGTGCGGCCTACCCCTACACACACACATACATACATGCAAAGAGGCTGTTTTTCAAGGGTCTCGTTAGCATCTGTGTTTATTTTTGGCTTCTGCATTCAATTTTCCATTTCCTTGCTGAGTCATAGAATAAATCAAAATCATGATGATTTTTTCTCAGTTCTTCTAAAGTAACAACAGAAGCAATCACCCAGTATGTGACAGCATTTAATATGGTTGCATTTTAGTCGCTGATTTTGCATTAGTTAATGGTTATTATCTTTTACAGGTTTTGTATTATCTTGTTAGGGTTGAACCATTCACTACTCTTGCAATCAAACTTCAAGGTGGAAAATTTGATCATGCAGATCGAATGTTTTCTGATATTTCTGCTACTTGGAATGGAGTTCTTGAGCACATGAGTGATGTGAAGGAATTGGTATATGTTTACTAACTTCTAACAGAAGGATTGGTTTTCTTGAATGCTTTTACATTAAATTTCTTTGTACTTGTGTATTAAAGACTTCCAGTAGTCCTTGGAGGACTTCAATGTTTTAGTTCTTATATTTTTAAATGCTTACCGTGGTTTTTTTGAAACTTATATTTTTGGCTTTTTTTCCTCCAATCTGAACTTAGGTTCCTGAGCTATTTTACCTCCCTGAGGTCCTCACAAATGAAAATTCAATTGATTTTGGCACAACACAATTGGGAGGAAAGCTTGGTATACTCATTGAGATTTTCTCCGTTTCCTTTTTAAGAAGAAATTGTGATTAGGTATATCTGCATATTAAATTTATTACCTCTTCTTGAGAATTACTCTTGTCATACCAGATACTGTAAAACTTCCTGCTTGGGCTGAGAATCCAGTTGATTTTGTGCACAAGCATAGGATGGCTCTCGAGAGTGAATATGTATCTTCTCATTTGCATGAGTGGATTGATCTCATATTTGGGTAGGGTTTTTTCATACTTTTCTTTTTCTCCATATTCTTTTGGCTTCCAAGCCTAGTTCAAAGCTTCCTTTTGTTTATTCATGGGTTTTATTTTTCTAGCATTTTCAATGTAGATATCTATAGCTTCCTTTTTAAATTTCCACTTTATTTCAGTCTCTTGACAACTTACATATGGTTACATTAAATGGATTTAACCATGCAGGTATAAGCAACGGGGCAAAGAGGCTATTGCAGCAAATAATGTTTTCTTTTACATTACCTATGAAGGGACAGTGGATGTTGATAAAATATCTGACCCAGTATGTCTCCGTTGCATCTTCATATTTTCAATTCATTATATATCATGCAATTCCAACTTCCTGAAACAAAATATGAAAATATCCTTATTAATTGTCGTGTGAGAACTACCTTTTTGCTTAAAGGATTAAAAAACAAGTTATAGTTTTTTTTGTCACTTGTATATGTGTTTGTTTGCATAATTTTATTATACAGGAAATTAACTGCTTGAGTTTGATAAACAACACAATCCTTTTTTTGTTGGTTAGCTGTCAGATTGTCAATATAAATTTCTCTTGTGACCAATACAAAATGAAGAGAAAAACTGAGGAAAATAGACAATGAGATAGGGAAAAAATCATTTTCTACATTTTGGTTAAAATTTGAGATGGAAACAGAATCCCTTGTGCCATCGCTATCTACTTTTTTTTAATCAAAAGGAAATAATGCTATTGCATAACTTTTAAAAAAAAAAGAGAGTGCTGAGGACTCATTATGGCGTTTGTCATCCCAACTGTGTTTGCATCACAAAAAACATCAATCATATGCTACACCTCTGAATATCATAGAAAAAAAAAGAGAAAAATAAAAAAGAAAAAAACAATGGAAGGACTATACAGGCCATTACTGTCTATATGTGAATGAATTAGGAAAATTTTATGTTCCAATATTTTTTATGTGGAGTACATTATTACAAAACATTTACAAAGTCCATAATAAAAGCATAAGACCTCAACAAATAACTATCCATGGTTTCTGTAACTTGTTACTTTCTACTGTGCATGAAATGTAAAGGGGCAACAGCATGCCACACAAGATCAGATTGCTTATTTTGGACAAACACCATCCCAACTTTTGACTATTCCACACTTGAAGAAGAAGCCATTATCAGAAGTTCTTCATTTGCAGGTAACTTTGATTGCATTGGTTTGACAGTGACACATTTATTGATTACTTCTGTCTGAGTAAGCATCTAGTATGTCTCCCTGTCTTGTTACCCGTGTTTTATTTTGGCTTTGTGTAATGTTTCTAGATTTACATACAGAAGTCATCAAGTTAACTGATAATTCATGATTTGCCATTAGCCATGCATGGATAATTGCTGTTTTTCTTTATTTTGGTTCGTAATATGAAGAGAAAAGTGTATATTGCTGTTTACTAAATAACTCGCTATTTCTAAACTCTTACAGGAAAAATCCCAAACATGACCAAAATCCATACTCTTCCCCATTTCTTATATTTGACTTACCATTGACTTTGATTCCATTAACTATTTCCAGATTAAAATAGATCACTTATTTTTATTTGTTAAATATTCCATTTGTTTCATTATTTGTCTCTTTAAGACAATGCATACATCTTAAGGAAATTTTTACTACATAAAATACTATGATAAAATGATTGAAGGTAGCTACTAGAAATCATGTACTATGTGCATAACTTAAGTTTTATTAAACAGAGTTTAGAAAAGAATTGTATCCAAGTAACAGACAAAAGTATTCTAATATACTCCAGCCATATGCTACATTTATAAAAAACTAACTAAAAAAAAACTTGAACCTTCTCTCCATCCTATTTGTGAAGAAACCCTTCTTCTCCCCTCCGTAAAAGCAGAAAGAGAAAAAAATAAATTGAACCTGGATTAGACACTACCTAGTCAGAAAGAAATCCCCATTTATCTGTTTCGAGTACTTCAGACTATTTTTGTCATTAGTATGTTATGTTGCTCCTCAGTAGATTTTATGTATAAACAAGGTGTCTCCTTTGTTTTAGGAATTGTTCAAAACCTGTGATGAAATGCTTCGAAGTGCTCTCCTATTGTTGCTTGCTCGCTTAACTGCCAATGATAAATGCATGTGATTATAATGATGATAATGCATATATTTCTTTGTATATCAGACAATATTCCGCAACCCAAAAGCACTCAAGTCATATGCCATTCCATCCCCTGAACACTGCAATCTACCAGCAGCTGCTATCCAGGCGTCTTCAGATATGGTTGTGGTTGTTGATTTGAATGCACCAGCAGCTCATATTGCACAGCACAAGTGGCAACCCAATACACCTGATGGGCAGGGTACACCATTCCTCTTTCACCATGGAAAGGCTACATCAGATTCTGCTGGTGGGATTATACGCATGTTGAAAGGTCCTGCTGGGACTGGTGAAGAGTGGCAATATCCCCAAGCATTGGCTTTTGCTGTTTCTGGAATTAGAAGCCAAGCTATTGTCTCTATAACATGTGACAAAGAAATTATTACTGGTAAATCTAGACAAGCTAGAATTATTAAAATATGCTGCCACTAGTAATATGTGAAAAAAAACATTGCTGGTAATTACTCTCTTAATCAAGAACTGAGGGCGGCAGTTGGGGACGTTAACAGTACTTATATAGCATTTGGTATACCCTATGTTCTAGTATTTCTTAGAAAAGACGAATTTTTATGTGACATTGCAGCTATGAATTAACATCCATTTTGGTCAGTACAAGGGAAATTTTTTTATTTGGAGAAGATTTAGGCATAAGAGTAAGGAGAATAAAACTGTATAGTTGTAAAAATTAAATAGTTCAACCCATTCAGGTATTTGCTGGAAAATACTCGCTAGTTGAAGCAGCAAACAATGTAGAGAAATCATAGCAGCAACCTGTATATTTAATTTAGCCAGATCTTTAAATATATACTTCAATTAAGGGTCTTCAACATATGGTTATAATAACCAAAACCATTATAAACTCTAGGCTGAACAAGAGAAACCTTATTCTCTTGAAGTTTTTTAAAATACTTTTTCTTCCCCTCTCAGATCTTAAACATCATCTAAGAAACTTGAACTGCATTTGTAGTAGCTACTTTTTCAACTGCCTGGGCTTTCACATCTAACTTGACAATTGGACTTCTGATTAGGTGGGCATGCTGATAATAGTATTAGGTTAATATCCTCAGATGGAGCAAAAACCTTGGAAACAGCCTATGCACACTGTGCTCCTGTAACTTGCGTTGGTCTTTCACCGAATAGTGACTACCTGGTGACAGGATCCCGAGATACAACAGTATTACTCTGGAGAATACAAAGGGCACTTGCATCGCATTCAAGTGTCACATCTGAATCTTCTGCTGGGACTGGCACTGGCACGCCTTCAACCAGCAGTGGTTCTTCATCACATCTGTTGATGGAAAATAATCGTAGACGCCGTATTGAGGGTCCTATAGAGGTACTTAGGGGGCACCACAGTGAAATACTCAGTTGTTGTGTTAACTCAGATCTTCGAATGGTTGTTTCATGCTCCCACTCATCTGATGTTCTCCTACACTCCATAAGAAAGGGACGTTTAGTAAGAAGGCTGGATGGTGTGGTGGCTCACACTGTCTCCCTTTCCTCTGAAGGGGTTGTCGTGGTGTGGAATGAATCGAAGCATATTCTCAGTACCTTTACTCTTAATGGTGTTCTGATTGCAAAAACAGAATTATCTTTCTCTAGCGGCATTAGTTGCATGGAAATTTCTCTTGATGGAAGGAGTGCTTTGATTGGAATTAATTCTCAAGAAAATGGTAGAGCCTACAATAACAGTTGGAATTCGCAATCGAGTAAGTCGGGTACTGAAGATTTTTATTCAGACTCAGAAGAAACTCAAGATAGCAACAGAATAAATGCTCCATCACCTTCAATTTGCTTCCTGGATTTGCACACTTTGGAGGTACAATATTAAGATGTTTAAATTGAGGTGTCAAAAAAAAAAAAACATCAGATCTTTTATTTCTCATCAAACTGCTGCTTTTGTGCCCTCCAACTTCCTCAATATTCACATACTATAGAAAACACTCATTAAGAATGGCATTCTGATTCTCACAAAAAAATCATGAGTCCTGTTGCCTTCCTACTATGCATATCCTTAGGACTGTTTTTTAATGCTAACCACTTTACCATGCTATATTGTGTAGGTGTTTCATGTGTTGAAGCTGAGAGAAGGACAGGATATCACAGCTCTTGCTCTAAATAAGGATAACACAAATCTTTTAGTTTCAACTTGGGATAAACAATTGATTATCTTTACTGATCCAACTGTAAGTTAAATCCCTCTTGATAAGGATCATTATCAAATATCAATCATTGCTTACGCTTTACAAGTGAATACTGTTTCTAAATATTCCGTGACTCCAGGCAATGATTTTTTTCTGATCCTTGTAAATTGGATAAAAGCATAAACGTTAAGATTTCACCTGCAATCTAGTTTCATTAAAAAATAATCACATTTGCACATTATTTGGAGTTTTACAATTTACACCTGTGCAGTGTGATGATAGTTTTTGATATTTTTATGTGCCTGTTGGACTGAATGCACGCAAATGGTTGGTAATTCTCGCTGCTTATTGCTTCTTGCAGTTGAGCTTGAAAGTGGTCGATCAAATGCTCAAGCTTGGTTGGGAAGGTGATGGGCTTAAGCACCTCATAAAATGATAAGCTTTTAGGTCGTACATAGTGGATTACATGGTCTTTTATACGCAATAACTATTAGGAAAATAGAATGGAATTATAATATTCCTGTTTGTAAGCATTATTGTTGCATATCTTCAGAGACATCTTGTAACATATGTAACGACCAACTCTGACCGATTACCACCATAGTGGTTAGGTTACTAAATTTAGCATAGTGTTATTTTGCTCTCCCATTTGAGCTCAAATATTAATATCTGACAAGCTCTCACTGAGGTTAGAGCTTTTTATTGTGCTTTTTATTCTCTGCTTTTTATTGTGGTCAATGAAAATATGCTACCCCTTTTTTCAACCAATACTTTTCACATTTAACAACCTGCCTTAAATATTTTGTTTATACTAATAAAAATATAACAGTGGTGAATAAGTTATCCTTGATGTTGATTGTGATGGCAACATTGTTGGAAGGCAAACAATATAGTTATGTCTTAGCACACTCATTTCTATTAAAAAACTTTGTTCATTTTCCTTTTGTTGTTTTAGATTTATATACAACAAAAGTCAAATTATATACCATGAATTAAGAGCAGATCAGAAAAATAAATACATTAATTTTAATAACTAAGGAGGGTTATTCTTTGACAATGTGAGAAATCAAGATTCAAATACATATTATAAAGGGTGCCCACAATTATGATTTCATTATGTCTCAAATATTGCTACTCATGACGAATCCGGTGGTGCCTTGGAATGTTCTTGATCTGGGTTGTGAATACAACTTCTTCTCATGCTTCCACGAAATCTCCGTCTCGCAGCATCAGAAGAAAACGTTCACTCTAGTCCTCCACAATGTCTGTGATATCCCTTTAAACCAGCCTCCAACACCATGCATCAAGGGAGAAGCCATAGTTGTGAAAATTCTGGAAGATGAATATAAGGTAGGTGAGGAGGGTTGCAAGACTCGTCTCCATGGGAGGATCTTGTTGGTAGGTGATAAAAACCTATAAAGCATCAAGATATTTGCATTCTGTTACGTCGCCTATGGAAATCACTAGGTAAATGGTAGGTTGTTTCTATAGCAAACTGGCTATTATGAATTCACTTTTTCTTTGATTGAAGACCTGAGGAAGGTGTTGTGAGTTGGATCTTGGAGTCTTAACCAGGGTAGGGTACTCTCTGGCTGTTTGGTTGGAGCCCCAACTTCCATCCTAATTCACTTAAGCAGTCGAATGCCCAATGTTGCATCTGCATTCTTGGTTTACGTCAAGAATACTGGAGGCCACGCATTATTTTTTCTATCCCTAGAGGGATAGGAATACCTCTATCTTTATATGATTGCACCATGAAGAGATCATGTGGCCTATTTGCTATATAATCTAGGTAGACATTGATACGAAGAAAGACCTTCCGGAATAGATTTTGGTTGAACGAGGAGATTTTGCTTTCTTTGTTTCCATCGTGTATCAAAGACTCCCAGAGTGATGGCATGCATTTGGCAAAGTTAAAATTTGTTTGGTATGCATCTACTAGGCAGCTAGCTAGGTAAGTCACATTGTTGTAAGTTAGTGGCAAATCTATTTAATTTCAAATTCAAATTACATAATATAATTCATATTTGATTTTGATTGGGTTGGTTGTATAATTGATACAGGCCTACATTTACAAGCATTTCCCTACCATAGGACATATAGGACATAGAAGCATTCGTGCAGACGACACAGAGGAACAATCGAGGTGCTTCCGCTATCATGTTGATAGATTGTCATCTCTTGTCACGGTTCAATTTGAACTTGATAATATCCAGTTATCTGCTATCTGCTTCACACCTTACGAGGATTATAGAGAATATAAACCATTTGAATGGATTTCTTTGTTTGTTGGTGTGATCAAATTGACCAATGACAACTTGCCTGATCACACAGTCCGTCAATATGAGTATATACATATGATTCCCGACAATTCATCTGCTATTTTTGGTGGGGATGAATCTACAAAAGAAGTGGACCATCGATGGTTGCACTTTAATGAATATCTTGTGCAAGATATGGGTGTGGCTCGTTATCTAGGAGATTGCGTTGCAGGATATATAGAGTGGTTTAAGTCAATATCACATCCATATATCATTCAGATGGCTGAAGATAAGTACTTAAATATTTACAAATTTACATTAACACTTTTTTGTATCATTGTAGGGCATTTGTTGCGAAATTACAAAGACATTGCAGATTGTGCTTAACAATGGTGATTTGGAAGAGGGAACTCGTGTATGGGATAGGATCAAGTCGGCCTTGATGCTAGCTAGGGGAGCTATAGAACACAGCGTGGTGTATGTGAGGTGTCCTAGTCATAGACGTCAGTGATGTCTTTAGTTAGGATATATAGAACTTAATTTTTTTATTAATCTATTTTTGATGTATGTCCGACATTATATTACTTGGTTATAAGTACTTCGAAGTATTAGATTTTTATTATATTTGGATGTTAATTTAAGTAGTTGGATATTTTGATATAATCATTGGCAATATGGAATTGAACAGAAAGTATAAAATACAATTCTCGTGTTAAGTTTTGGAAATTCTAATTATAATTAACTAATATCATCTAATTGGCAATTTGTGTAAAAACTTGCATGTTAGCCAATTGTTGGCAATCGATTAACAATGGCTTGACCACAATAAGTCAGTTGGTGGAATTGGATATTCGTCTTACAATTGTACCGACATTAAATAATATAACATCACAAGATTAGCAATGTGAACAAATGCACATGTTGAAATGTTAATAAATCAAATTTACCTGTAGAGAGTGGTTTGCATATACATGTCCAATTGAAATTATACAATGAAGGTTTAGGTTAGTGGGGAGTTGTGTCTTCAAAGGGAAAATTGTGATTGACTGCTTCAGTGATAAGCAAACCACAATAACATTATAACGATTAGCAATCACATAACCTATATCAAGTATGATCATTCACTTATCTATTCCAACATACAACAACATTGAATTTAATTCTATTAAATGACAATTTCAAATTGACATAAAATAAATTAAAAGATAATTAAAATTATTTCCTACCATAGACATACGATCAACAAGGAGTGAGTTTTTTAAATATTCATAACTATGGTCACCTCCAAACAATTCAACATACTCATGATGACATTGAGAAAGTTCCTGAAGTAAATTCATACGAATGAAAACCCATGATTCCTATCACGTACCCAACATCGCCACAACAACAAGATAACCACAATGGTCATCAGCTACCACCTCCACAACATCGACAATATATGGGATGAAACGTTGAAGGAAATTGATCAATCATAGGGATTGATTTTAAAGGACGAATTTCTTCCTTCACTCCCTTGGTGGATTTCAAAGTAGATGAACTATTATTTGTGAACAGAGAGCATTGACATGCTCAAAATAAGATGGATTTCGCTTAGTTGATCTTGCTAATTTTCTTGCTCGACCCTTTTTTGCCTTTTTTGTATTTACTTGTGACTTAGGTGCGTCCAAAGACATCTTATCTGGATATGCTATTTCATGCAATTTATTCTTGATCTGAACCTTACCAGTAATGTCAACCTCTTTGAAACAGTTCAAAATGACATTAAACTCTTGTTGGATTGACAACTCATTTGCACTATCATCACATGAAAGATCTACAAAACTCAACCAGGTCTAAATCACATGCACTACTTTTAGGGGTATGCTACCTACCCAAAATGATGTCAATTCACAAGCGCAAGGAAGACCATGAGTTGATCTAAGGATGCAACCACAACGATCTTTATCGAAGCCAACCCATTTGACTCGATCCATCTCTTCAGCAATATGTTGTAAAACATATTTTGAGACAAATCCCAACAACTTTTTGTATGTTGTAACATTAAATAAATGGCCAACCACATTAAGACCCTTCTCAAATGAAGCTTTAATTGCATTATGTTGCAAGATAATCATCTTGATAACAGAATCTCAACAAAAGCAAATGTCTCCCATGGAGGTCTGTAGCATCCTCTTCAAATTCCAATGAGCAGCCTCCACCCTACAAAAAAATAGAATTTCATTATGCCTTTCTTTAGAATTATGTTACACATTAATATGAAAATAACACCAACGTACTTGTTATTTGTTGTGTTTCCTAAGCATAAACTTATCCATCCATGCCTTCACAAATTTGTTATTTGTTGTGTTTCCTAAGTGCATAAACCTATCCATCCATGCCTTTACAAATTTTTCCTTGTATCGAACTATCTGATTAGGACAAGTGGTCAACAATCTTTGAAGTTGCAGCTAAAGAGAAAGACTTAGACATCATAATTCAAAATGTACTAATAATTGAAGGTCAATAGTTACTTAGACAATTAAAAATAAATAAATAATAATACAATCATAAAATGTCTATGGTTGATTTTGAGACCAAGACCTTTCAATTCTTTAGGTCTCTATTAACCACAGAGGCATTTTTATCTAGGTTTATAATGTTGATAATTTATTTATCTTTTATATGCTTTTAGTACTTGAAAACAAAATTGTATAAATCATTTGGGTCTGAATGAAAGAGGGATTTTTGGGTTGTATTTCTTTTCAGAAGCGTGACATATTCTCTGTTAGGGTTCTACCTTGAATCATATGATCTTATCAAGAATTCTCCAGTTCTTGTGACGATTGTAAGGGCTTATCAAACATCAATCGTTTATGGCGTCTAACTTCTCCTTCACTCGAATCTGATCCTTTTTCTTTATTTCTTTCTGCATTGTTATTTTTTTCCCCAGATTTTGTCCAATCTTTCTTAACTTCATATCTAGTGTTTACTAATCTTATGTCACATAATTAATCTTACGTTTCTGTGCAAATTTGCGCATGGAGTCACATCATTTCGTAATCAGAGCAAGGTTGGTCATAATTCGTCTTTCAATTTTCTAGTGTGTCAATTTTTCTTCAATTCTGGTTCTGTATTGCGTTTCTGTTCTTAGTGTTCATCACTTGTTATTGTTCAGTCATACCAATCCTTTCAATCCATGTGATTTGGGCTAATTTGTTGTTAAGTGTTAAATATATGCTCGTTTTATTGGGAATTTTTGTATAATTTCATTCTCATTTGTTGTAATTTCATATGTTTTTTGTCTTGAGGAAAAAAATATGCATCAAAAGTTAAAAAAATAAGTTACAACAATTGTATTCTAAATTTAAGTGTATCCCAATTGTTTGATAAAATTCCTAAGTGTCAAGTGTTTTCTCTAATCATTGTTTTTCTATAAAATTAATGTTTGTTTTGCTTGTTTGTTTGGTAGTAAAATTAATGTTTTGTATAAATGATTGTTGCACTTAACAACAATTATTGGTTATAGATTGTTTGATTCAAGTAAGAACTTAAAGTCAAGGAAGGAGTGGTAAAAGGAAAGAGTGAAACATTAGAGAAAAAGCCATAATAGAGAGCATTATACACGAGTGGTACATCTCTGAGTGCAAACACGTGAGAAGAGTGGTGAGGTCCTATTACGTCACATTTTGGTTCTTTTCTTGAAATATGGCAGGAAAAGTGGTGAAGATAATCCTCAACTTAAGGGATATCAAAGATTTCTACTTGATGTTATGACTATACAATTGCAAAGAATGATGAGAGAAAACAATGAGGAACTCTATAGAAGAATTGAACAGATAGAGAATCAAATGAATAATAATGAAGATGATCATAATGGAGATAGGAGAAGACAAGATAGAAGGAGAAAAAGAGGCCTTGAAGATGAACATATAGAGGATAAAATTGAGGGAGTCAAAGTACAAATTCCCTCATTTAAAGTGAAAAGTGATCTTGAGGCCTATTTGAAGTGGGAAATGAAGATTGAGCAATTATTTGCATGCCACAACTATACAAAAGAAATGAAGTTGAAGGTGGCAACCATGGAATTCACTAATTATGCTCTCATTTGGAGGGACCAATTGCAAAAAGAGAGGGCAAGATATGGAGATCCATTGGTGAATACTTGGGAGAAAATGAAGAGATTGATGAGAAGGAGGTTTGTCCCATCCCATTTTCATAGGGACTTGCATAACAAGTTACAAAGACTTATACAAGGTAGTAAGACTGTAGATGAATATCATAAGGAGATAGAGGTGGCTTTGATTAGAGCCAACATCAATGAAGAACGAGAGGCAACCATGGCTAGATTTCTACATGGGCTGAATAGTGACATTGGAGATGTTATGGAGTTGCAAAATTATGTTGAGTTGAAAGAATTAGTGCATCAAACTATCAAGGTAGAGCAACAACTCAAGAGAAAATGCACCATGAAGAGAGGTTCTTCTAACTTTTACCAAACAGGTTGGAAGGACAAATCAAAGAAGGAGATAGCTACTTCATCTAATGCATCTGCTACTACCCCTCAAAGGACACAAAATAAGTCCAATGAGGCTCCAAAGAAAACAAGAAGTAGTGATATTAAATGTTTTAAATGTTTGAGGAGAGGTCACATAGCTTCTGAATGTCCAACTAAAAGGAACATGTTGGTTAAAGATGGAGAGATTATTAGTGAATCCTCTTCAGAATTTGCTGCAGAAAGTGAGGAAGAGTATAATGAAAAATTTGTAGTTGGAGGAGATTTATTTATGGTGAGAAGGTTATTGGGAAACCTTTCAAAGGAGAATGATAGAAGTCAAAGAGAGAACATCTTTCATACACGGTGTCTAATTCAAGATAAGGTTTGTTCCTTGATTATTGATGGAGGGAGTTGCACTAATGTTGCTAGTTCAAGATTGGTTTCAAAACTGAATTTGGAAACCAAACCTCATCCTCGACCATATAAGCTTCAATGGCTTAGTGAAGATGGTGAGATAGGTGTGAACAAGCAAGTGAAAATATATTTCTCTATTAGAAACTATCATGATTCTGTTTTGTGTGATGTTGTATCAATGGAGGCAAGCCATGTGCTTCTTGAAAGGCTTGGCAATTTGACAAAAGGGCTAATCATGATGGATACTCTAACAAGTATTATTTTGTGCATAATGAGTGGAAAGTTACACTTGTACCTTTGTCTCCCATAGAGGTGTGTGAGGATCAAAACAAATTGAGAGAGAAAAGAGAGCAAGAGAAAAAAAATTGAGAGAAAAAGAAAAGAAAAATGATAAGAAAGAGACAAAAGAGAGTTTGTTAGTAAAAGTTAGTGAGGTAAAAAGAACTTTGCTAACAAGACAACCACTTTACATGCTTTATTGTAAAGAACTCAATTTGAATTCTAATGTTTCTAACAAACTTCCTAGTGGTGTTGATTCTGTTTTACAGGAATTTGAAGATGTCTTTCCCAAGGAAACACCACTCCGTTTACCACCTTTGAGAGGGATTGAACATCACATTGATCTAGTTCCTAGAGCTGTATTACCCAATAGGCCAGCCTATAGGAGTAATCCACAAGAAACCAAGGAGATTCAGAAATAAGTGGAGGATTTAATTCACAAAGGATGGGTCACAGAAAGTTTGAGCACATGTGTCGTTCCAGTGATTTTGGTGCCTAAGAAGGATGGAACTTGGAGGATGTGTTCTAACTGTAGAGTCATCAACAACATCACCATCAAGTATAGACATGTCATTTCTAGGTTAGATGATCTTCTTGATGAGTTGTATGGATCTTGCTACTTCTCTAAAATTGATTTAAAGAGTGGATATAATCAAATTAGGATTAGAGAAGGTGATGAGTGGAAGACAGCTTTGAAGACAAAATATGGTTTATATTAATGGAAGGTGATGCCCTTTAGGTTAACCAATGTACCTAGTACTTTCATGAGGTTGATGAACCATGTTTTGAGAGGGTTTTTAGGAAAATTTGTGGTAGTTTATTTTGATGATATTCTTGTGTATAGTAAGTGTTTAGAGGAGCATTTAGAACATTTGAAATCTGTTTTGCATGTTCTTAGGAAAGAAAAGTTGTATGCT
>Ga0209489_103181_pt1 | contig 32391 bp, 13 predicted proteins | sample SiratrowhiteBW_FD_187527 | JGI IMG/M metagenome (GOLD analysis project Ga0209489, IMG submission 187527) | Root nodule microbial communities of legume samples collected from California, USA - Siratro white BW (SPAdes) (version 2) | ecosystem: Host-associated > Plants > Roots > Nodule | place...
AATATCTAATTAACAGTCTCCTTAATTTTCTGAATCAGTTTAATTTGATTCACTGCCTATTCCCATTTTGCCCCTAAACTTTCTTCTTTTATACACTTGAAGTCCTTCTGGAAATCGATCTCTAACATATTGCAGTAATTGATAATCTATAAGGCGCATTAAATTTTCAGTTCATCGCTTGACCTTGAACATGTTGCCTTCACATTCCTCAATTGCCACTAAATCTAACAATAAAGCTAAGGAGTTCCACCATACCAATAAATGTGGAAAAAATTACTAATTTAAGGATAACTTTGTTAGAAACTATCAATTTAGTCTTTTTAAAAATGAAGTTTTAATTTTAATTTTTGAGGGTCTAGAAAGGTTGTGCAATTATCTCTTATTATTAATTTTGGATGATTATTTTATTATTAAAATATATTTTGAAGGACCATTTTAACATTAAAATCTAGTACTATTTTATCATTGAACTATGATACTAGTGACGAATTTGAGTTTTTATACACATTCAATAACAATCTGATTCTTTATTCTTTCAAAGATTAAATTAACGTATCAACTAACCTCTCATATTTATCAAATTTAGTATAATAAGGACTCATGATATTACTATATATATATATATACTAAAACTAGTAGTCTTAGTTAAAATTAATATATAAAAATAATACACGTGAAAGATACGATTAAATCAGATATTATACTATAAGACCGACCGACTAATCCATTCAATATATAATTGTTTTTCAATATTGGTCAATCGATAAGTATCCAGTCATGACAGGTATATAGTCATTACACAAGTTGACCGAGTACATATCGACCAAGACTAAGACAAATTGGTCAATGTCATTGACATTTCTTTGTTACATAAACACTAACAAGACAGACATATAGCCATTATCAGCATGTACACCTTAAGCAAAGTACAAGAAACATTTCTAGCAATTTGGGCTCTTAGCCCAACTATCCAAGGGCCCATCCAGAATCCTATAAATAGGAAGATGATCTCACAAGGTATTGTTACTCTTATCCTATTCACTTTCTATTACTCGGACTATCACTGACTTAAGCGTCAGAGTACTTGCAAGGACCCCTCCCTAAACTAAGAATGCTTTAAGGAGCAGCAAAGGATAACCACAGGAACACAAAAGCAGTAGGAGTCAACCGAAGACTCGATGATTGTTAGGATTAACCGGTCTTGTAAGAACAAATATGAAGCTACATGATATATGTTTATCAAATATAGTTTGGAGATGATAAGATTAAAACTTGTGGTTGAGTAGGCTTAGTAAATATATTTGTAGCTTGTTGAGAAGAAGGAATGAAAAGTAATTGGAAGAACTTTGTTTGGAGTTTTTCACAAATGATAAGAAATCAATTTTTATGTGTTTTGTTCACTCATAGAAGCTGGAATTTGAAGTTATGTGACTTCTGGTTAGTTGTCACAATATAATTATAAGAGGATGAGTGATAATTCTAAATTGAGAAGGTACTTCAATAATTTTAATTCACAAGTCAACTCTAAGACACGACTTTAAACGATCAATGTGATATGCACGACTTTAAACGATCAATGTAATATGATTGACTATTTTTTTATTTTTAATAAATAAAGAATAATCCATTGAAAATATAAAAACACGTGACTGAACGCCTAATTATTATTATTATTATTATTATTTTATTATTATTATTAATATGATTATTACAGTGATTATTATTATTATTATAAATATTGTTATTATTATTATTACAATTATTATTATTGTGGTAAATATTATTATTAATTTATTATTATTATTATTATTATTAATATGATTATTAGAGTAATTATTATTATTATTATTATCATTATTATAAATATTGTTATTATTATTATTACAATTATTATTATTGTGGTAAATATTATTATTAATATTATTATTACTATAATTAATAATAATAATATTATTATTATTGAAATTATTATTATTATTAATATTATTATTATTAATATTATTATTACCGACTGATTAAATCTTTCACTAAATTAATTAGCGGATGACTTATCGATCGATTAATCTATCGATAAATAGTGGTGAATTTATTAATAAATTTAATTATTGACGGTCAATTTATCAACGAATAATTTTATAGTAATTTTGTTTGTTAATAAGTTTGTCAGATAAATTTATCGTAAAAATTTTTAGTTTATCGATAAAATTTTATCTTTCGATAATAGTTTTCTATATAACAGTTTTTCTTTATATTATTTATTAACATTGAAAATATATTTGTTGTAACTAGCTTTTTAATAGATAATAAAATAAATAATATCTTCATATTGATAACACTAAAGTAGTGGTCGACTATGAGAGACACAATTACCTTTTTAAAATTATATTTTAAGAAAAAAAATCATCAAATGTAAATGATGTTATTTTTCTTCCGTTCAAGTTTGTTTTGCTTTTTCTTTCGATATTCCTGAAATTCAAAGAAGATGAAAATTTCCAAAAAAATCTATACTCGTCGGTCTTTATTCTCTTTAGATGCCACTATTGAATAACAAAAAATATAAGAATTTGATGTAAATCCTAATTAAAAAAAAAGCAACACTATTTTCATTATAATAATTAATTTTTTGTTTAAATTAAATAATTAAAAACAAATTTTCTTTAAATAAAATAATTTAAAAGAATATGTGCATTAGTTTTCCTCCGTTATTAACATAGTCACTTAAAGAGACAATTCACCACTTAAAAGAAAGTTTATAAACAACAAAGAACAAAGTAAAAATGAAACTTTTATGAGAAATCAAAACGGAAATTTTTTTCTATTGAATACCAAAAGTAAAATGTAAAAATTTATTAAGAACTAAAAATAAAACAAATACATATGTCACTCATGTATCCCTTAATACATATAATAGTAATGAAACAAAAAAATAAAATTTCATTGATGATTAAAACAGAAAAAATAAATCTATTATTAAAAACTTTATGCAAAATCCAGATGTTTATGAGTTGAAGAGTTGAATGACATTGCTTAACTTACAAGGTCTTTGAAATGACAATTATTGTAGAAGAAAGAGTCCACCTAAACAGAATCAGACTTAACAGATAATTTTGTTAAATAAGTGAGTCAGCTTCAGTGCCCCCAAAGAAAAGGCAAAAAGAAAAAGAAGATGAACTGGGTTTTGAAATCGTAAAAGAGTGAAGAATCAAGAAGAAAGTGACTTGATTTTGGCAAAACAAAAAAGAAGAAGAAACGAAGGCTAAGTCAAACTTTTCTTCCTAGTGTGTTAAAAGTCAAGTTTGACCATGTACGTATAAGAACAAAAGTTTGGAGGAAACAAACTTAGAATAAATGAAATTGAAACCTCAAATCTCATGTGATAACACATTCTTATTTTCTGTTTATACTTTTTTTTTTTGTATTGGTATGAAATATTATTGTCGGATGTTAATAATAAACAAGAACTGAGGTACCAGGTATCATTGTTCTGAGTAAGCAAGATAAAATGGGCTACCAATTTTAGCATTAAATATAGTTGAATATTAGAATGAATATATATATATATATATATATATATATATATATATATATATATATATATATATATAACTTAAATTAAGATATATTTTATAATTGGACATTTTCAAATTAAGAAATTTATTGTAAATATACTTTTTTGCTAAATACATTTTTTTGTGTTTAATTGTCCCTTCACTCTAAATAAATATTAAGATGGATAATTAACTGATGTTATCTCAGTTGGAGATCTAAAAAAACTTAATGTACATTATTTAAGAGAATATTAATGAAAAAAAAATCTAAAATCAATAAAAAAAAAACTCAATGTATTTACTATTCTAGAAGAATAAAATATAATGTAGATAAACTTATTTGCTTGTAAAAAAATAAAAAAATAAGTTAATGCACGTAATTTTAGATACATTTATAGATTTGAAATTCAATATATTAATTTTTAAAGTAAAAAAATCATGAAAAATTAAATTACATAATCAAATAGATAAAATACGAAAATGGATTTTCGCTAAAAAAAATTACAATGAAAATAAGAAAATTAATTTTAATCCTCTCTCTTCATTCTTCAATATATAAAAATAGCTAGGTAGTTAATAAAAATTTTAAGTAAGACTCTATTGGTAGTTTAGTTCTTCTATCTAAGAAAAAATAAATCATAATCGAAATTATAGATATAAAAATGAATCCAATTGATCAGTTCAATTAGAAATTTTTGGCTAATTTAACTTATTTAAGAAAATTAATTATTTAATTTAAAAATTGATAAAAAAATAAGAAACAATGAAAAATATTTAGCTTTTGAATATATTCTGCCACTTTTGTTCTTCATAACTACTACCTCATAATAAGAAGGAAATCACAGATAAAACATCAAAACCAAGAAAGAAAGAAAGAGAGTTTTGAATAACGTGTTGAGAGGACACATAAGAAATTGATTTATATTTAATAGCATTGATTGAGTGAGAAGAAGTCGCAGGAAGAATAGTTTATTATGAACTACGTCATTTGTTAATTAATTTACAAAGGTGCCATAATTTGGTCAAAAGGGCATAAATGTGTAATGGCATCATTTTAAGTATCTAATATTTTATCTTTTAGGAAAATTGCTTTATTCAACCCATTAAGACAAAATGGAGAGATTAACTAGTTTGGAGGAGTTAAGTTCAAATTTTGTTACTCACATCCCATTCCAAACAAACTAAATAAAATATTATATCTTAGAAATCTCACATTGATTAGTAATTAAGAAGAGTGAGTGATGTAATTGCTTAATGAAGATGAGTGATAGCATTAACTAATGCATGCATGCTACTTCTTGGAAACAACCTATCCTTTGCCAATAACTTTCTCCCCTATCTCCATCAAAGAATGGTCAAAATTTTAAAATCTATCTCTCTTCCTTCTTAATCAAATTAATTTAAGAAATTACTTAGTACTGAGTAAGTACTACTAAATTTTTCTAAAGAAATCTTTAGTTTCTTTCATATTTTATGTGAATTTTCTTATATAAAAAAATTATGTTTTTCTCAAAATAAAATTAACAATCTTATTTTTAGTAAATTTATTCCCACAACAAGTGAAACAATAATTGGTTATACATATATAAACAATTATTAAAGCAATCTAATTTTCAAGTTATCCTCCCAAAACATCCTAAAATAATTAAATTTTATATCAAAAAATTGATACATTAAAAATATTAATTCTTAAGAAGAGGTGATCTTGATCACACTCATGTGAACAAAGTGGGTTTGACTAAGACCTTGAATAACTATCACTTGCTATATAAATCAAACCAAACTTTTGCACTCTTTCTCAATCTCACAAAACAAACACCAACAAATTCATGAACATGACAGCCACTGATCATGATCACTTCATGCAGTTTGATCAACAAATTCTGGTGGATGATGATTATGCCATGCATGATCTGGATCCATCATTCATAGAAGGATTCATGGATACAACCACATGCATGTCATTATCATCAACAAAGAGCATGATGATGAGTCCAACAAACTCATCACACAGCAACACAACAAGTGGCCACCATTTAACTCCAAAGGCTTCTGCATTCAAACCAATCCGAAGAAGATCTAGGGTTTCCAAAAGCACTCCCATTACCCTTCTCAAAGCCAACACCTCCAATTTCAGGGCATTGGTACAACAATTCACTGGGTGTCCCTCCACAACAGCCATGTCTCTTGCAATCCATAAGGGTCCCATTACCCTAAATTTCCAACAAGGTACCAACCACCAGATTCAGCATCACACAAGAAAAACAACTACATCAATGCCAATGCCACAAATGAGTTCTAACCATGTTCACCAAGCTTCTAAGCCACAACAGCACTTGATGATGAGAGAGGAAGAAAGTGGATACTGGTTAGAGCATGTGAAGAACAATAACCTTTGTGTTCTAACTTGGGGTGGCTGCATGGATGATGATGGATTTGGCTTTGATGATGATTTTAGTTTGCATGAACTGAGTGTGAATGCCATCTCCAGTGACATCCAAGGTTTACTTATGTGATTCAATTATGTCATAGGAAATTATGCAAAGTAGATTCATTTTCAGTCAACACCTCTATGCATATGTTATAATAAAATTGAGCAATAATTCATGTTTATCAGCTTGTAATAAGCCTTAATTTATTCTATCCATTCAATTTCTTTATTGTTTTCTTTGTGTTCTTCAATCTTCTCGAGTTCTCCTTGATTCCATGACCTCCTTTGACAAACCTTCTATGTAAAGAGGTTCAGAAGATAGAGTAAAATTAAACTTAACTTTTTTATGCACAAACTAATTAATCCTATGAAAGATTTTTCTTTTCTTTTTTTTTTTACTTCTCTAACTTTTTCAACTTATACATGAAGTAATTTTAATTTATGAAAAGATATTTTTCTTTCCTATATGTCATTAAGAAGATGCTAAAACAAGCATGCCCGTATATTTATATACAAGTACATAGCTTTTTAATTTATTGTTTATTAAGTGAGCAGTTTCTCAGTCATCATATAGAGGTATCCATACGAAAGTCTTTAATCTTGGCTCCAAATTTTATGGGAATTTTTTAACCAGTTAAAATTATTGCAGAGTGTAAATATTTATTATGTTGTTTTTAATCAAGATTATTATACAAAAACATTATCGATGCGTGTACATTCGACAATGAATAGAAGAACACAAAATATATAGTGTACATTCAATATGTTTTGTTAAAAAGATTACTACACTGAAAGAAACATAAAAGTAATTAATACTTCGTCAAAAACATAAAAATGGGAATCATTATTGAAAATTTGCTAGCAGGATAAACAAAATGGAATAGGGATAATATTATTTTGAAACAATAATAATCATAATCATAATAATAATAATAATAACAATAATAATAATAATAAATGCTATGGGAAAACTTTGATTTTGAACTTTGAAGCCTACCATTGACCCTGGCTCTTTCCACAGACAATCAACCTTCTACAGTTGAGCAATTATTCGCAAAGAATAATTATTGATACTTTTCACTTAGATCTAATCATGAAATAATTAATTCAACTTCCTGTGTTGTAATCCACATTTGTATGATAAAGAATTAAAATAAATAAATATTTTTTTATAAATTAAATTGATGTATGTTTAAACTAATTTGTAAAAGGATCTATCATATAACTTCTTTAATGATCTATTTGGGATTACTTTTATAAAATTGGCGCAATTTTATAATGTATTTACATAAATGGGTAATTTTTTTAAATATAAATACACAGGTAAGTTGTGTTTGTAAGTGTAAGTATAACTAAACAGAAATTATGTTTATAAGCCTAAATTTTGACCAAACATATTTTTTTATTAAAGTTGTACTTTTGTTTCATTTATCATTGAAGATAATTTTATTTTATTTTATAACATGTGAGAAATTATTTTAAAAAGTCACAATAAACAAATTGTGCCTTCAACTGCCTTTAAGGATGAATTAAAAAAAATAGAAGTCGTATTGTAAAGTACGGCTTCAAGAAAAAAAGTACATACCAAAAGTTGTACGTGAAAACATGACTTATTTATATATGTAAACTTTAAAAAAAAAATCATTTATGTAAATATGGGGTAAAATTGTATAATTTGGTAAGAAAATCTTTAGATAAAATTTTCATGAATACTTATAAAAAAGAAAAATATAAACAAAAAACAATAAGTTTTGCGATAAGATAAAATTATCTTATAAATATATTAATTTGTATCTTATAAGTATCTTGATTTGTAGAATTTTTTTATATACTTTCTGTTATAGTTTATTTATTAAACCAAATTAATTAAATGTTCGTAATTAAAGAAAATAGATAATAAAGTTAATACTATGAACTTTGTTTTAAATTTATATATAATAATATTTTTAAGTTACTCCTAATATCAATAAGATACACTTTAATTATTTAAAATATTGTTTAGTCTCAATTCTTTTAATCTCTGTCATAGTCAATATATTTATCATTTTAATTTGATTGGCTATACATGTGAATAATAATAAAAAGGAAATCTATAATGTTCTCGCTATAGAGCAAAGTTAGATAATCAAAAGATTTAAAACATTATTGTATTCCATTTATTATTTATTGAACAAAGAAAGAAATTATTTTTATGAAAAAATAATTAATATAAATTCTAATTTGGGATGATAAATATTAAATAGTATAGGAGGAAGTATTTATTTATTGAAGTTGAAAGAAAGAAAAGGAGTTATTCAAAAGACTAATCAAAGAGATTTTTTTTTTAAAGTATGTTGACTTGTTCTCTTTCTTTTTCATTTCTTTTGCAAACACAGAACCTTAAAACAAGGAGTAGGGAGCAAGCAATATAAGTGATTTGTCATAATATTGGTGTTAATTAAACCAACATTTCCATCAAATGGTGGGTTTGATTAAAAATTTTGATAAATTAAAAGCTTGAAATAATTTTGGAGAATTAACTTTTATTGGACAGCATCTTGACTCCAAAACTAAGTTCACACTGAATAAGAATTGGTAAAAACCCAAAAAGCTTAGCATCATCTCTTAATATTAATAATTGAAAACAGTAAACAAATAATGGAGTCTTGGTCAAAATCATAATAAAACCAAAGTTAATTTGAAGTCATTGCAGGTTTTCAAAACTTTAAGTACTTTGTATTGTACTAACTACATGCATCACTCTTCAAATCACTCTAATTCAACTCAATTAATTTAATTGCACGTGCAAAATAAAATATTTTCTTTTAAGAACTTGGCACCATCTCTGAACAGTATCTCTACAAGATATGCTAGTTCATATTATTGATTGGTATATAATTTTGGAATATCTTCTCATGAAAACCTTATATCCTTCTACTTCTCACCACTCACCTATATGATACAGCAGGCTACTGGAAAATAACCTAAAGGACTACAGTTAAACATTCATATTCTTACTTCTACTATTTTAGAAAATTAAAATTCAAGTGAAAAAATAAATATTACCATCCTAATTAACATTATAATATCTTTATCATCGTCATATACTTTTTTTTTCTTTCAACCGATAATATAAAAAGTAACTATAATGCCTTTATTATAATATATTTGAAATATATCCTATATTTCATAATTTACAACATTCAAAGTTACATAACCTAAGATATAATTTTGATTTGTGTAATAATTTTACAATTTAAAATATAAGGTCAAATTAGATAATCTAAAATAATGTTTTTATTACATAATCTAAAATTAGATTACGTAATTTCCAATTCCAGTTATGTAATTTAAGATATAATTCTGAATTATATAATTTGAAATATGATTGTTGAGATTTCATAATCCAAAATATGTCCTAAATAATTTGAAATACTCACAATTACTTATTCTAAAATAGTTTTAAATTTAATATGAGGGAATTTTAATTATTTGCTATATTATAGGTGTTAGAGAAGAAATTATGCAATGCAAGAAGGAAAACTATATATTATTATCTCTCCATGGCCTTAGCATATCTAAATTCTCAAAGCATATACATGGGCTTTTACTTCCTGCACCTCCCATTTTTTAACATGTCCCTCACAGTTTGTTGAAATGATTAAATTATTCTTCATTCGTTTTTTCCTCATTTTATTCTATTATCATTATTATTATCACTATTTGTTTTTTCATCATTTTATTCTATTATTATCACTATTTGTTTTTTCATCATTTTATTCTATTATCATTATTATTATCACTGTCACCTCGTGCTACAAAAGAAAAAGAAAGTACAAAATTCTTGTTTTAAAAAATTCATTTTAAAAAAATGCATTTCAAAAGATATTGAAAAGTTTATTCCAAAAACCTTGTTCTAAAATATATATCCTGCGTTTCAGAAATTTCATTCTAGAAATGTTATCAACTTTCAAAAACACGTATTTCAGAATTTATTTCATGAATTTTAGAAAAATAAATTCTAGAAAAAGTGTTTTGAAAAATTCAGAATGAGTAATCTGGAAATCACTTTAACGTAGGATAAAATGATTATTTTAAAAATTCTGGATATACACCAAGAAATACTTTTAATAAAATAAAACTGTCAATTACTTACATAAATAAAATAAAATAAAATAAAAAAAAAAACTCACTCGTTGAAATACGCTAAAGATCTTCTAAATTTCTTGTTCTAAACAACTTATTTAGGAATACATTTCAGATTTGTTGTTTTTAGAAAACTTATAACTATTGTTTATAACGACGTTTTCAAAGTTATGTTTCAAATTAGGAAATTTGAATCTGTATTTCGAACTCCAGATTATGCAATTCATACCATTTCTGGATTACAAATTTTAAAATATAGTTCCAAAATATGATTTTTAGAATATAGCATTGGAGTACAAAATTTGTATTAGGTGGTGAAAAAAGAAAGTCAGGTGGAAGAAATAGCCAATTTTTAAGGTGTGCCCAACCGTATGAGGGCTCCTTGTTTGTTCTGTTGCTCCATGGTTAGAACTATCATATTATATAATGAAATAATTTAATGAAAACTTATTGTTCCATTTCAAAATTATTTAAACAATACAATGATATTTTGATTTTATTTTATTTTATTCCATTCCATCCTGTTACATTCCACTTACCATCAAATGTCCAAACATAATCTAAGAATTGTTTGAGAGAATCTGGAATTACAACAAAAGCAATCTGGAGATGAAAATTTGAAAATTGGGAATTACATGCCGTTCCTGACAGAAGCTCTTAGAGATTGGTTGAAACACTCACTACTTCAGATGGTGCTCGAACAAAGATGCCATCTCGATCTGCACACAGATAACTTAAGTACATAAAACATTTATTCAACTATTAAGGGTGGGGCAAAATATGCCTGTTGCAACCTTTTAAGAAATTTTATCAATAATTCAGGATGTTAGTAGCTTCTGTATTACGTGTTTTGCTGACTTGCAACCCACAATGCAATTTTGATAACTAATTACATTGAAAATGGTCGTGTAATGTCTATTCATCTCGTTAGAGTAAGAGTTTTATATATGGTTGCCTACTTGGGCTTAGACTAACTTTGGACATTCACTACATTCTTAAAAATGTTCAATAATTTACCATTTTATCTGAAATTGGATGAAGTTCTATGCTAAACCCGGCCCTTCTCAAGCACACTTTACTCCGATGTAATGAAGTGTCCAAGAATCAATAAAAACCGTTCTAAACCCAACAATTAACCTAAAATAGTGAAGATTGAAAAATCCATACATTTTTATTCAGTTCCATGTTTAAAACGAACCTAAAAAGAGAGAACCACAAAAAAATAAACAAAGTTTTCCTACACTATTCTCAAATAAACTTGAGATTATATTGACATGTGATTTGTTATTTAGATCATACTATCATTTATGAGATGAGATTTAATATTTTGAACAAGTTTTACCCAAAAACTATTATGTATATTACTTTTTATCCAATAAATGTTGTTCCCTTAAATGATAAAATATCCACTACAAAAAACTAATGTATTGGTTTGAGACTCTACTTTCAACCTCTAGTCAATGAAATTTCATTTTTTCCTAATTAAAGAATAAAGTGCTGTCTCTTAAATAAATATACACAAATCGAAATAACTGATGGGATACAGATTGCAAACTGATCCCCCAAATCATAAGTTTGTTTTATGATCAAATCAAATGTTTCTTGTGAATGCATCTAATTATTGAATAGAACATGTAAACTTTGTGTAAACAATTCAGAGGTATCTTTATGAAACCTATTTTAGCTTTATTGCACCTCTAGTGCCTCAAATGTGACTAATGTAAAACTTTTTGCTCAAATTTAATCCCTATTTCTTTTAATTGCTATCATCAATTCCTTCTGAGTTTTCATCCACATAAAAGCCTGGTTTCTATTACAAAAATCTCCGCAAATTAATCTAAGACATTTTTTAAATCCTCTTATGATCAAAACACATCAATTGAAATATCAGAATATTTTTCCCACTTCAAAACCAAAAACTCGCTCCTTACAAAATAATTCAAATTTTATCAAACTTTTACTGAAGCCTTCGAATGTGATGCATTCAAATAAGTTTCCATAAAAACAAGACCCAACCCAAATTATTTGAGAAGAAAATGAGCATTTAAGGGCTTTATAAACCGTTAGGCAGAAGGACACCCACAATGGGGCTTGATTGTAGTAATTTTAAAAAATGATAAATTAAATTTGAGCAAAAAACTAATAAGAGGCAAAATCATGCATTATGCATAGTAGAGGAACCAAAAGTGCAATTATGCTCATTTTTTAAAAGAAAAAGAAATTCATTAAGGAAGAAGAGATACACCGACAGAGATGTAATAAAATTATTCAGGAGCCTTTGCCTAACATCTACTGTTCTTCAGGTAGTTAGTTAGCTTGAGTTTTTCCCCTAATTAGTTCATGACATATACAAAGATAGGAGGACAAAATCCATGAAAAGTACAACAGGTAATGAGTTAAATCTTTATATAGCTTGATGTAAAATTTCAAATGAATATTGCATAATTACTTCATAATATCAACTTACAGCAGTCAATGCAGCCTCAGCACCCTTATTTCCAGATTTGCCACCAGCACGATTTAGAGCCTGCACTTAGCCAAAGAAGAACAAATAGAAAACAAAGTAATTATATGTCTCATCTGCAAAGAAGAAATTTCATAACTTTCACAGCAACTTACCTGATCCATATTTTCACATGTTAGGACACCAAATATGCACGGAACACCTGCAAAGGCATCTCAAAATGCTTTAATTTTGTGTGTTGATTGCAAGTAATGAAAAGAAAAAAAGATACTGAGATAGTAACAATAGTAATAAATGTCTCCATTTATAAACCAAAAAAAAAAAAAATAGGCATTAGCTTGCACTGATAAGCCTAGAGGAAATATAAAGTTTCAGTATTTTATTCAGTGAAGATCAATAATGTCAAAGTTAACTTCCAGAGGCATTGCTTAAAAGGAAAAAAAGAATCAACCATTTAAAAATAATTCTCAAATTTCAAATTTCCTCTCAACCTTGACTCTAGATTCTACAGAAACAAGTTGCCATGCTAATGTTGCATGAATTTTTCATTTTCAAGAAAACAGACAGCAGTTAAATACTCAAATATAATATGTTCCAATGTTAAGATAACAATTGACATTAACAGAGTACTACCTGAGTTTATACTGGCTGAAAGCACTCCAGATGCTGCTGAATTAGCAACTGCATCATAGTGGGTGGTGTCTCCTCGGATCTGTTAACAAGAAGTTTGGTCACAGTAGAAACTCAAATTATGTAGACATAAATATAGATAATGGATAGTTATTTATTGGTCATAAAAATGGTATAAAAGATTTCAACTATAAATCAAGATTTATCATACCACAGCTCCGATGCATAAGATTGCATGGTATTTGCCCGACTTTCCTAGTCTTTCTGCAACTACACCAATTTCAAAACTACCAGGTACCCAAACAACCTAAGGGAGAAGAGAAAGTAACAAGTTTCTGTCAGTATTCGAATCCAGCAGAAAGTGATGTGAAAATTCTGAACAATACAAGTTGCCTCCAATTCCTATATCATTCAACGCATTATTTGTAAGTAAAAGTTCTGTCAGTATTCAAATACACCAATTGCATATTTTATTTTGTCCAAAATCATGACCAAGGGTGACATAATTATACAGTTAACACACGAAGCTAAAACTAGATGAAATAAATGCAAAAAGTTTATGATGATCTAGAAAAGGGTAGATATTTTATAATCTCCAGAAAAAGACAGGAGAGCCACAAAAAATGAAAAGACTAGCTTCTTGTTTTAGCCAAGGAAGCATGGACCCTTCAAAATAGTAGTTGTGGTATGTTCTAACTGGGTCAAACACATATCTAGTCAGTCATTTCAAATACTACTAGCTGCATTTTAGAATTTTATTTTACGTTTATTTTTTAAACTCTTACAAGCCAAACATAAAAAATTTGGATAAATGGTTGCATTTATTATGTCTAATATAACTCGGGTTCATTTTATAACATTGATTCTATTTCATTTAAAATTTTTGTTTTATTTTAATTTTATATTTTGAATTATAGTCATACCATGCCCAATAACTTTTAAATTTCCATATTCTCATATTTGTGTCGTATTATATCCATGTTCTATGCCATATGTGCTTTCAAGGTTTTAGCCTATAACGGGTGCATAAGTTTATTTTACTTCATATTTCAGATAACTGAATATTTTACATAACAGAAAAGGTGACGAAAACAAAATAAATTTCAAAAAGTATGCAAAGAGGAGACTTAACCAAATTACAATTGAAACATTGTATATTACAAATAATCAATATTCCAAGAATTTATAAGACAGCTCACTTACATCAATGTCCTCATCTTGAACTGAATAATTCTTAAAAGTACCCAAAGCTCCCTCCAAGAGCTGCCTGGTAATGATTTCATTAAATCGTGCAACAATCTACAAGAAGAGAAAATGGAAATGAGAAACGAAACATAAAAGAACTAGAAAAACTTACTAGTACAATCCAGTTTGAAGTAGAAAATAAATGCAAAATCTTGAAGCAGAATACCATAAATTCAGCGTGATTCACCGCCACGTTTTCTAATTCATATCCCTTCATCAACACAATTCCATTTGCATCTTCCACTCTCTCCAATATTCTTCCACCTCTTCAAATTTTCATTATTGTCAAAGCCTTAATCAACAACCAAGAAGCTTTAAAATTGGAATTCACCCTTGCTGTGTTTCATCATTTTATCATCTTCATATGGGGAAAAGGATTTGGGCACTAGACTATGTTGGAGTTCCTCATGCATACTCCAGAAGGAGAACTTTGTTCTTGCCATCCAACTTAGGAAATACAGGATTCCTTTCAAGGGGAAGTCTTTCATTGGGCCCATTGTGTTTAATAGGATTAATACGAATAATTTGGTACAGGTTTGGCCACACAAAGATGTTTGTTTTCTGCCGTTAACAAAATATCTACAGTACAATTGCTTTAGTATTTTGTGGGGAAATTAGAGTTGTTCTTGTTCAAGGATTTGGACAAATTTCTAATTAACCATTTTAGGGGCTCTAGGAGAAGTACAAAAACATCCTTTGTGGTGTATTGTACGGAAAAATTTGGTGGTATCATTTTGTGATCCTTGGCTGCAATGGCTTTAGAGGGAACTGTATGCTAAATGCACAGATATTAGTGTGCTTATCTGATTCTCCCTAAATGTTTTCTCTCATATTTTTGGTGCCGTCTTTAGTATAATATCTTACTCTCTACCCCTTTACTTACTTTCTCTTCAGTCTTCTCTAATGACCAATTAAAGGACCATCAAAATTTAGTACGCAACTTAAACAGGATGGGTACTCTTGGCAAACTTCTGTCTACAGCATAGATCAAATGCTAAGAGTAAACAATTAATCATTATCCGAATTAGTGACAAGTGAGTTCTCTGATAGCATCCGGGATGAATGATGGGATCCATATTTCCATCTATTTATGGATATCTGTGTGGCTTATGCAAACGACCTCTTTGAACATACACTCATTCCTTTCCTGACTGTACACATCTGAAAATAGCCGCACAATACACACAATCACTCATCTGCTAAAATCATTATATCCAATTGACATCTATCTGTCTTTTTGTCATTTACCTTAACAGAGTAAGTAAGCTCCAACTAGATGAGTATTTTACCATGCCTGCAACCAATCCAATCACTTGACTTAGCATACTAACTTCTTAATGCCTAATTAGATCATGCCACTCCAAGTATCTATTAAACTGTTTTTGTTTAAGCCTAATACACAAATTTTGCAATGATGAGGGAAATCATCCAATAATGCCAAGGCCCTCTCTTCCTCTGAATTACTACCTTGTTTTATTTAGTTTTTCTACCAGACCCGATTTCTGGAAGACGTCATAAATAACTCAGCCAATGCAAACCCTAAATGATTCTTTAAACCACCCATCCCTTATCCTTATCCTCACTCTGCCTATTCTTCTACAATGAATCCCAAAAGACCCACTAAGTTCTCTAACTTTCTTGCTGTCCAACACCAGGTTCTGAATGTAAAAGGTTTTCTGTTAACAAACTAAGAGTAACAAGCCCCAACTCCAAGAATACTATTTCACTAATCTTAACGCTATTTCCCCCGTTCAAACATTACATGTACGGCAGACACACTGCTTGACGAAAAAACAACGCAGGACAATAATATAAGACCAATAAAACTCATGGCCTAAGACAAAAAGCAAGAATCAGATTGGCACTTATTTTCAGATAAACTTCGGCATATGTACTTACACCATAAGAAAACATGAGATCAATTTTTCCATAAATTAAAAAATAACCAGTGTAAAAGTTCATTCATGTCAGCTTTTCCAAAAGCTTATTGTTATAAAGCTACCTTTAAAACTTTTTCCAACAAATATTTGGGGAAAAGAAAAAACAAATAACCTAATAATTTTGGAATACATGGATACATACCACAGCAAAACGAAGTCCGCTAGTTTTGGTAACAGAACCTGTCAGATTCCGCACAGCATCTGTCCGTGTCAAAGATGATCCACCCCTGCTCTGAACAGCAACGCGTGGCTTAATTTCTGAAGCTAAAGAAAGAAAGCAGAGAATTAAACAAAAACCAGGAAATCAGATTCATCGTTGACCACGAATATGAGCAACAACCAAAAGGGTAGAAAGGATTAGGAATGCCACCTCGCAGAGAGAACGAAAAGGAGATAGGGCTTAGGGATTTAGGAGCATTGTGAAGATGTAAAATGCTGGTCGGAGCACAGGAACCATCTTGGCCACGCACAAATCCAATGGGGAGGATACAATCGGTAGAAACAAATGAAGCCATTGTTTTGCTCTGAAGATGAGAGCTTCCGCCGAGAAAAGAGGACGGCGACGGCGGTGACGGCGGTGACGGCGGTGACGACGGCGGAGAGGAAGATGCAAGACAAATGTGAACTAAGCTATACTTGGTTTTGTTTTCAGTTGATTTTGACTTTGCAGTGAAATAAGATTTATTTGTAACCATTAAGATGCAAAAATTCTTAGATCTACGGTTATAAAATCATAATCTACATGATACTGCTTTTTTGGTATGATTTTCTAATAAAATAACCTCACTCTTAAAATAATTTTATCATATAAAAAAATTGTATAAAAAGCAACCCTCTAATTCTCAATTTATTTTGTAAATTTATTTATTTTTATATTTTTAAAACTATATTATGTTAATAAAATCAAGGATGAGAAGGATAATTTATGAAAATGGTGTAATTTCAATTTGAAATAGATAGACTTTTAAAAAATTAACATTTTGGAATATTTTTTATTCCTTCTAAAGTTATGCTATAAAGTAAATTTTCTTGATTTTTTAAGTCATGATTACTAGCATGTTACTAGTCTTGTTATAAAGTACATTTTCGTGGATACAAAGAACAGGAATTTATTAAAATGGTGCAATTTTAATTTGAATTTATACAATAGACAGATTTAAAAAAATAATAATATAAACTATTAGAAATACAATTTCAAAATGAAAAATTGTTTTTAAAACACGAATTTGGTTTTGAAATATTTTGTATTCCTTCTAGAGTTATGCTATAAAGTACATTTTCATGAGTTTTTTATGTCATGATTATTAACATATTTTCTTATTTTTACCTTTGCTTTTATTTCTTTTAGAAAATTATGCTTACTATTATGTTTGTATTTTTTTAAATTTTGCATATTAGCACTTTTTTCCTTTTTTCTACAAAAACATGTTTGTTAGCATGTGTTTATAATTTATTTTTAGAAGACTTATGCTTTTGCGCACGATTTTAAGAACTTGAGGATTTTTTTTATTTTAGGAATTTTGTTTAATGTTTGCAAGTTTTAAAAGTAATGTTTTTATGTTCATTTGTGATATTTTAACTGGGTTTGATTTTTTTAATTTTATTTAATTAATTTTTTTACAAAATAGTTGATATATAATGTTGTAATTTTTTTATAATCTTTGTTAATTTAATTAATTAATTAAATTATTTATTTTAATTGATATAATTTGAGGAAATTTAAAACAATAATACTAAAATATATGTTTTCATTCTAATAAAATAAAATAAATATGGAAAAGTAAATATTATAAAAAATATTTATTAATGTTTAAATAGACAATTTTTTTTAATTATGATATCCATTTCAACATCTGAAACAATTTTTGGGTTATTTTAATTTCATTGCTTCATTTTGTTATAGATATGATAACTACTTAGTCTTTTAATTATTTATGATACATTTTTTAATCAATAATCTTTCTAATTAAACTAAAGTTGATAGGTCTAGTAAATATTAGTAGTTGTAAGTGGTAATAATAATAAATGGCAATGACATGAGATGGTCAAAGCATATATATCAACTAGTAGAGTTTATCTTTTGTATCTCTTATTATTTATATACTTCTATTATAATTGTTTTTACATAAACATTGAAAGTTGTGTATTATTTTTATTAATAAAACATTGAAAGACGTATGTTACTTTTACCAATAAAATATTGAAAGATGTGTGTTACTTTTACCAATAAAACATTGAAAGATGTGTTACTTTTACCAATAAAACATTAAAAGACGTGTATTACTTTTATCAGTGAACTATTGGAAGATGTGTATTACTTTTACCAATAAAACATTAAAAGATGTGTATTACTTTTACCAATAAAATATTGAAAGATGTGTATTACTTTTACCAATAAAACATTGGAAGATGTGTATTATTTTCAGAGTCATGAATTTAAGATCACATTACATGCATTTCTCCAACTATTGAGCATTTAATTGTTGAAGACATTGTTGCAAGTGTTGATTTTTCACTAGCAAAAAGGTTATTTTACACAATATTCTTTAAAGTTTAAATTACATTTTCACTTTTTTATTTTTTATAAAATAATTATTATTTATTATAGGTGATTTACTTCAGCACAAGGATAATGTTATTAATCATACTATAATTATATTTTTCTCTAAATACCTATTTTGTTACACTCATGCTAACAATAATTTTGTATCAGTTTTGTAGAATTCTGATCATATAAATGATGTATGACCTTTGATCACTATTGACATCTCTCATGTGTGTGGGACGATTGTTCCTCTCATATTCATATATTTTGCCACAATTGATCAGGTTATGATGCTATTTGGCTTGGACAATGTATTCCTACATGCCCATTAAACTTATATTAGTTTCACAAAGAAGACATGAGAGCAAGAACAAATAAATATTGTCTACAATATCATCAAAAATGGATTTTTATGTGGAATGATCGACATAATTATATAATTGAAAGAAATAAGCTTTACAAAAATGATCATTTGTATGACACTATAATATATTGAATGGTATATTCAACATATTATCTAATACATATCACCTTAATAAACATTAATATTAGACAACATGTAAGTTTACTTTTTAATATATTTCACAATACATTTTTATTCAAACTCAATTAATCATTACTTTTCCAAGAACTTTATATGTTTCTTTAGCCTCAACAACCCCAAACCACTTTATTAACATATTTGATCTTCTTCAAATGCTCAATAGTTTCAACAATAACATGTTGGTCAATCTAATTTTCAACTATCTTCAATATTTTAATACATGGGTAATCATCACACCATGTCTATTCAATTTTTATATCAACAATAAATTCCTTACACATATAACATATTTCCACCTCAACCAAATATTTTTTTAAAACCATCAAATAATGTATTTGTTTCTTCTACAACTATACTACTCTTCACATACAATCTAATTTTATTTATGGATGAATATCAATCTATATTGTCTTAATAAAGATTCAATAATAAAAATGAGGAGGATGAAGATGAATATCATGATAATATTCAACCATAAATTCGAACATTGATTGCAATACTACCTCATCCATCTACCAAATATAAAATACATAAAAGGCTTAAAAGACAATTAAGAAATTCACTATATAATTCATAAATAAAAGTTTCTTTTAGTCATTATTCAAAATTTATTTTCATTCCACTTTAGTTTATTACAATCAAAACACATATTTTAGTTTTATTATTTTATTTTTCTTCTAAATTGCATTCAATTAACATAAATAATTTCATTAATTAATCAAAATTTCTAAAATTATAAAAAAAAGTTATAAAGTTATATTCAACTACTTATTTAAAATATAATCAAATAAATAAAATTAAAAAATACACCTAGCTATAATAGAAATCACAAATAGACAAAAACAAATATTTTTAAAATTAAATGAAATTACAAACATTGAAAAAAAAAATCTTAAGTTACTATAATCATGCATCAAAGCATGAGTTAAAAAAACAAATAAAAAAATTGTTAGTAAACACGACTTTATATGCAAAGTAAATTTTTTTTTAAATAATATGTTAGTAAACTTAAAAGTATGCTAGTAAGTACAACTTAAAAAATCGTAAAAATATATTTCATAACTTTAGAAGTAATCAAACAAAATTGAAACTAAAATCGTGATTGGAATCTAAGGTTTTAGGTTTAGGACTATTTTACATTTTGAAGTTCTACTTTCAAATATAATTTTTGTACACTCCTAATTTTTGAAAACTTATTTATTTAGGTAAATTCAAACCAAAATTGTACTATTTTGATAAATTTTTCATGATTTATGTGTTTGTCTAATCAAATCTTATATCATTCAACTTTTTTTTTTTTCGAAAAAGAATATTTGTTTTTGCAAAAGTCAGAATTGAATGTTGTTGCTCGTATATAATAAATTTTAAAAAATAAAATATAGTTCTTAAATATTATTATAATTTAACAAAAAAATAATATCTAAATTAATATCATACGTCCTTAAAATTTTACATAACACAATTGTCACACTTTTTACATAATTATTAGGAGCTAAATCAAATTTTTCATATTTTTAAATGCTAAATTAATATTATCTCAACGACTTAATTAACTATTTAACCTTAATTGTAACTATAATTTTATTTTGACACGCATTAGGAGGAAAAACTTAATTTTAAAAATTTGTTAAACGAAAAATATGCTAAACTTAGTTAAAATATCTTAACAATGTTAAAGATAGATTTGTTTCTGTTTTGTTTAAGGTATTGATTAAATCATGATCTGTGATTATTGTTAAAGAAGAATCAAGTATTGTGGACACGTGGAATAAAGCTAGCACACAAAACCCATTTGCTTCGCTTGTAAGTAAGTTCCAATTCAAATACTTATTCCAATAATACATTGTAATTCGTTTTAATATCTGATTAATTTCCGTTTCATAATTATATATATAGAATTGATTATATAATTTATCAGAGATAATATCGTAGAGATTGAAGGCACATGCATACTATATTTTTATTATGTTATTAACACAAAATATTCGATAGTTTTATTTTAATATTTTATTTAAAATTTGACCGATTACTTTTAATAAAATATTTTTAATTTAATTTTAATCGAATTCAGGATTAATCTATTTAAGACGATGCCTTAAAAGGAAAAAACTTTAACATATGTTGTCTATTAAGATATTTTATTAAGAATTCAGAATATTCTCCAACTAAAAGTTTTTTTTTAATAAATAACAATCGTTAAAGTGGGTTTATTTATTTTTTCATTTACGTGGTTAATTAATCATCGAACTCTAGTTAACAAATCTAATTTGAGCCCTTTACAGCATTATAGTATAATTAAACGGGACATGTACATAAGCGAAATATTAATCAATGAAAAATGAAATGGTTAAAGTGTATTGTTTTTTTTATTATTATTAAATTGTTTTTAAAAATATAAATTTACTAAAAATGGAAACGATACAAATAAAATAAATATGGATTTTATTTTTACTTTTGAATATAAAATTTTCTGAAATGGTATTCCGATGATATATATTAGAAAAAATCGATTACATTAATATTTGATCTTTTATGACTTAAAATTTTATCTCAATAATATCTCACATTTATGTAATATTTATTTCTCTTTTAGTCATTCCCTGAAGATAATGTTAAGAAACATTCCCTGAAGAATTCTCTTGGTATCCAGAAGAATACGAAAATAACTTATAAAGTGATCATAGCTGTAACAAATTTTTTCATGATTTCAAATGAAAATAAAAAAAATATTTGACACTATTTTAAATTACTTAATTATCATTATTATTCGATGTACGTTTTTTAATAAAAAATTAATTATATCCCATAATTTTAAAAAATTTACAATAGAAGCATAAGTTTGTGACACTTTTATGGGATGAATTTAGTTTAAAATTCTTTATCTTTTTCAAACAATTGTTGTTTGAACCAAATAAATTGAGTATAACAACTAGTTGAAATAATTAATATTGTTTTTAGTGTTGATAAAGCTACATTTTTCTTATTATATTAAAATTCTAGATTGTTGTCTAACATGTTTCACTTGTTTTTTTTTTAATCAAGCTTATATGTTACAAAATTTCATTCTTAACAGCTAATTATGATTAAAGGGACATCATGTGAATACTACGATCCTACATTAATTATTCCTTTTAAGTATATTAAGATTTTTTTTAACATTAGTAAGGTTTTTTTTGGATTGGATTGATCTTTAGCATACATACAAATATTTACATGATGTTGTTGTTAGGTAAAACAATGATCCAAACAAACCTTTGTACTTAGTAGAGTTAACATCTACTCCTTTTTCATCACAATCTCAGTAGCAATTTGTAGAGTGTTGTAGATTTCTTACATTTATCAATCTTAAATTTCTTTAGTAAGTCCATGTAGTATTTAGGTTGATTAACGAAAAGTTCCATGATTCATCTTCTCGACTTGAAGCTTTGAAAAGACAAGTCTCACATTATAGACATATCAAACTCTTAATGTATAAATTGTGACCTTTATCATATGGTTGGCTAATGCTTAGTAAAGTGTGCTTGAGATCTTCAATAAATAGTGCATTTTGTACGAGAATGGAAGAACCATTGCCACTGTCACCACTTCGTAATATTCTTCCTTTATTATTATTACCATATGTGACGAATTCACTTGTTTTGAGAACAATATCAACAAACTTTTCTTTATCTCTAGTCATATGCCTTGAATAATCACTGTCCAGATACTAAAGTGACTTTTTGACCTTCAAGTATACTTAGGAGAACAAATTATGCAAAGAATATGGTCTCCTTATTAATTTGGGTCCAATAGTGTTCAATTACCCTTTAGTACATTATAGTTTCTATTTTAACTTACCATTCGACACATCAAATTTCCTATTACAATTTATAGAAGTATGATCTTTCCTAAAATAAAAGAAACAAGAATTAATGAAAAGAGTTGGATGCTTTTTGCATGAAATGAAGTTTTTGTATTTTTTTATTTCTTTTGAAAATTATAATTACAACCACTTCCAACTATATCAAAAATACATTTTTGATAACTTAATAGAGTTTCAAGGTTCTCTCTTCTCATTGTAAACTTAGCAAGATTTTTGATAAGATAGTGTATTTTATTTTGCAAAGACTAACAAAGTTCAGATTATTTAATAAGTGGCAAGGTTGTTTCATAAATGTTAGATCCAATTTGAATAGACCTTTGTGTTTGATTTTAATTGTGTACCTAGATAACTAAGTGTAAAACATAACTTTATGCATATAAAATCATGTCAGATGCAAAGTGTCCAATTTGATCCAACAATTGCAAGTTAACCATTGCAAGTTAACCGGTTAGACAGATGCAAGTGTTGTTTAATATATGTTTTGTTTGATAAACGCAAGGATGTACCTTTCCAACTCCTTAGTGTTTGTGTTGTCCACTCCAAGAATGATCATTTACTCTATATGGATTTGCACTTTACTTTGTTTCAAGTAAAGCCTCTCTAATCAAGTTCTGATAAATCCAACTAGCTATTGAGATGTTTCTTGAAGAGGATAAGTGAATTTAATGTATATATAGAATACATTTAATACATCTTTTATGTCAAAGTTGTTCATATGAAATGAAAACATTCAAGTGAGTTTAAAGTTGATTGGATGGGCAGAAAATGATTTGTAAATGACTCTTTTTTTCCGCCCCTATATAAAGCCATCCACCAATAAGAAAACTACATGTGTTTGATTTGCAAAAGTGCCAAAATGCTTCCAACATCATTTTGTGCCTTAGATAGAATTGGGAAAACAATGTTGTGTTTATCTAAAAAACTAGCAAAGAGTTCTTAACCTTGTAAACGTTGAAAGACAAAACCTTTTCTAGTAAGCAGCATTTTGTAATCTTTGTAATCACACCTAAACATTTTCTTTGTCTTAAGTCAGAATTGACATTTTGTTCAAAAAGTATTCGTGCTAGCCAAAAGTGGCTTATTGTGAAAGAATATTCACATTAACTAGGATTAGCTACAAGTTGAAAGAATACTCTTATTTCTTGCATTATTAGTTTGCTAATGGAACTCAAATAATTGTTTGAAAACTAAATGTATGAACTAGTATAAAACACTTTAAGTAATTTATTCTCTCTTTTATCTTGTTATATCACATATTATATTTGTTTCACTAACCTAAAGAAGGGTAAACATTTCAAACCCAGTTTGTGAAAATATTTGTCAGTTCATTTTATTAACAAAACCTATCATCTGTCTACACGTATTCAAATGATACTTGCGAAAAATTGTTAAAAACTTTTAAAACCCAATTCAACCATACCTCCTTATGTTTTTCATGTTTTTCACACAAGCTAACCACGACCACTTGAATCGATTAAAAATACATTTCAATCAATTAAAATGTTGTGCATTACTAAAAATAATTCTTTGTGATTTAATAAATTTTTTTAAATGCAATACTATATCAAACCAATGTGCCAAAAAACTTACAACAATCATCTATATATTACATTACTAACTAAATAAGAAAATTTTACTGTCTTCACAAATCATGATAATTTCTAAGTGTCTTCAAGAATTTTTCAACTATCTTTAATCAAATACATAAAATAGTTTTATTCATCAAATAATATAATTATGAATTAAACACTTTTTAAAAGAATACTAAAACATTAAAAATTGAAAGAACAAGAAAACCTTACCCTAATAAAAACAGTGAAGATTTTGAAGTTGAAAGTTAGAAGAATGAAAATATTTTGTGTTAAGGATGAAATGAAAAATGAAAGATTTGTAAAAGAGAAGAATAAACAATATAAATTTTGAAGAAAATCATTACATGTATTTAGTTCTTCTACATATACCATTGGATTTAGAAATTCACTTACCTCCTTTATTTTATTTTTCTTTTTATTAAACTTATTCTTTTATCAAACGGGCCAACTACTCTACTTACTACCCCTACCCCTCTTACAATTATTCTCACCTTCTAATAACGTATACCATTACTCACAATATATTTATATCTATAATACACATATAAGTGAAGTGAATTGAAGTCAAGTATATGCAATTTTTACTTATTATTACACACACGAAGAGAATTTCAACCCTAAATCAATTGATTAAGTAACACAAAGTTCATTATCCTTTGTGTGAACCATTGTTGGTGTTTTGGCTCTAATTTAATTTAAAATATTTCTTTTAAATTTTATTTTATGAAAATATATTATTTTTAAACAATAACAAATTTAGCTTCTCTTTTAAAATCTCCCAAACAATTGTTTTAAACAAACACATCCTAATGCCTTTTTCTTCTTTCCTTTCTTCACCGTGATTGGAATCTAAAGTTTACCTGACATGCACGCTGCAAATTAGCATATGCAAAACTTATGAGTAGATAAATCACAACTTAAAACATTAAGTGATTATGTTGAGATGCTTTTCAAAAGTTTAAAATAGTTTAAATTATTTTCTTACAAAAAAAATTGTCATCTGAGAAAAAAAAAACAGTGGAAAAGGATTTGTGGGATTATCTTAAATGGGCCTATTATTTTACCCTTTTCAAAAACAACTATAACCTTTTATGGGTTCATTTCTTAGCAAGTGGAGTTCAATAAACTAAGGAAAGTAATCAATCAAATTATTTGTTGCTAAATGAATCGTAAAACTGGTATTTTAGTAAAAGTTTTGACTGATTTTAGTAAGAGAGTTGAAGACAACAACTTTGCTTCCATTAAAGGATATCATAACTTTCCAAAAGTAGATTGATTACTATTTTGTTGCATTTCTTGTGTTATACGCATGCTATATCCAAAAACAATATTGAAAAGTAATTTCAACGAATGCATAGGCTTATAAAAAACCACGAATGCATAAAAGAATTTGCATTAACTATATTAGTGAAAACACGGAAAGTGTATATATTAATATTTTCATTACATTAAAATGTATATAATTTTATTATTTTTATGAGTAATTAATTAAAAATAGAAAAAATAATACAATTTAGTATATATATAATTTACAAAAATAATATTAAAATAATTATGTAACTGTTATTTTTTGTAAAATAAAAATGATTTACTTATTTTGAAATAAAAGTAAATTGTTCACTTATTTATTTTATTAAATAAATAAATTATTTTTTATTATTCAAAAATAAAATTATCCAAATAGAAAATGATAAAAAAATTACAAAATAATGTATCTTTTTACATAATGGTATAGATGAAACTAAAATTTACTTGTAATAGATATATTTATGTTTATATTTATCAAATATAGATGTTAAAATCTAAATTGCCTTAAATAACTCTAAGACATCTTTTATAAGTGAAAAAAAAATATAAAACATCAAGAATATTTTAACCTGTATATATTTGATCTAAAGTGCAGATTTCATGATGTTTTATCATAAAAAGTTTCTATAGATATTCCTACATATCCTACAACATCTCATGTTTCACGATTTTATGAAAACAATTCAAAACGATGTTTGATGTATAAAGGCAATACAAAACCAAAGCTCCAATTTGCACTTTGTAGTGAAGATGGGAATCATTTCAATTCCCCAATATATAATGCAATAGTTTATGAGAGGCTGATATTTTAATGATGTTATCATGTTGAATATCCCACTTTAAGCTATCAATAATGTCAAATTATAATATAATATATAAGTGAAATGCAACAAATTGACTGGATGAATATGAGTTAAATTTAAAGTTTACTTCGTAAGTCAATATTAGAACATTCAAGAATTATCCTAGTTAAGTTTTTTGAAACTATTAGTCAATGTTATCGGGTTCTTGTTAAATCACCTACAAATATCAAATCACACACTCGTAACATTTAATATTATAATATATAAGTGGTGTGTAATCTTCATTTTGCAAATCCATCTTGTGATAATTAATTAAACTTAAAGTGAACTTCTGAAGACCTTATATCCATAAAAGAACAACATAATGTATTTCCAAAAATATGAGAATCATAAAAGTGGAGAAGAAACCTATTTAAGAGCCATTCATCACCTAAAGAAGGAAGAGAGTGAGCAGATAATGCAAGGAACAAACTTCTAACTTCTTATAAACCACCTTCTAACTTCTTATAACCCACTTAATACGGACCAAACTTAATCAAATCCAACAAAACCAAGTCTTTAGGTTGAGTTATACACGAATAAGGGTTATAATTCTCATGTAGAATAGTCAATCAATTATTTATATGCATTCTTATTATCAGTTTTTGATTACTTACAACCAGTATACAAAATCATTATCGGCTATAAGTTAATCTTTCTCATGAGATTAATGATGGCTATATAAGGTTTATCCAATCAAAGTATATAAAGTCTCATCAGGTTATACAATAAGGAAATTGTTTAAATTACAATGTTCACACTCAACATAATGGATATTAATATTCACTCTTTATATTAAGATATTACTTTAAAAAAGTGAAGGATTTACAAATTAGAACTCTTTTTTATATTTTATCTGAAAAACATTTTATTCTAAATACTTAGAAGGTAGTTAAAAAATGAAACACTGTATTAGTGTTTGTACATTTATTTTTCAGTGAATTGTCGCCAAATGTCATATATGACATATATTCTATTTATAAGAATCACAAAAAAAATTAGTTATAACTCAGTATTTTTACTTTGTCGTTTGTGTTAGAGCTTTATAAGAGATGTTGGACTTTATGATAACACTTATGATGTAGATTACCTTTTGTTTAAGTGGGAGACAAACTTTGTTTGATCAATTATCTCTATTTTCCACACCGAAATGAGCATTCAATGCTTATGAGTAGGTTGTTTGAATGTTAGAATTATATTTAAAATTTATAAATTTTAGGATAAATAATCTTCCATGTTCATGGTCATCTAGTATTGATGTCATCATCTTGTATATCTAGATTTGTTTTGTCTTTATTATCTTAGATCTAGTGCTTCTTTAAGAGACTCATATGGTCTTGCAACTAACGCTTCTTTAAGAAACTCATATAATTTTCATGTTTGTCGATTAATGCTTCTAGCACAGGTGTATATTGTTGCTTTGATATTTTTTTTTCTTTTTTTTTTTACCAAAGTGTTATATGGTGTCCATAACAATCATTTATTGTATGCATTTATTAACAAAATAAAAATATATTATACAAATTTAAAAAATATTTTTTTAAAAGACATTAATAAAATTGTTAAATAATCAAAATTATTTTTTATTGGAAAAATCATGAGAGACTTATTAAATGGAATCTCTATATATAGATTATATATAGATTTGAGTCTAACTATAAATAAATTATATAGTCTAAATAAAAAATTCAAATACTTTTATTAATCTATATTTATAAATTTAAAATAACAAATAATTTATTATTAATATATATTTAAAAATTTAAGTTTAATTAAATATTTGATGTGTTACATTATTTATGTTATATATATATATATATATATATATATATATATATATATATATATATATATAATCTAGTTCCATCATTTATATTATCTATCCAAGTTTGAACACAATCTCAAATTTAACTACTTAAAAGAAAAAACTTAAATCCAATAGCATAACTTGCATGATCTTAAATTATATTAAAGTTTTATTTTAATTATGGTATAATATTTTGGTATTTTTTATGATACATTTTAGAAGAAATTATCAATAGTTTTCATAAAACATTTTATATCTTTTTTACAAGTGAGACATTATTCTATTGTGAACATTTTGTATTTTATATTAATGAATAATATGAATAAATTTTTAAAATACAATTAATGATGAAAGTTAATTTGGTACATTAGTAATATATATTTTCCAAAATGTTTAATTAAGTTTTAAATTCTATATTTTTCAATTGAATATCTGTAATTTAATGTCTCTTTTATTGGATAATGTGATTATTATCTTGTCTCCTTTCATTTCCACATATTATTTTATTTTATGTTAGTGTTAAATGACATAATTTTATAATTAATATAACAGGTGATTTTTATTATTGGATGATAATAAATGAAAATGAAAAGGAAAATAAAAGGAAAAACTAAATACAGTCTTAGGTGATTGTCTTGAGGGTTAAACAACAAAACAAGTTAGAGTTGCCAGTAAAATAACTAGGCCTATTTGTGGGACAATCAATAACATATGACTTTATTGTTTTAGTTCAAAACTGACAAAGAATAACTTGTTTGGATAAGATTGAAAAAGAACTGAAAATAACAAAACAAGTTTGGAGTTTGAGTTGCCAGTGAAATAACTAGGCCTATTTGTTGGACAACCAAAACATATGACTTTATTGTTTTAGTTCAAAACTGACAAGGAATAACTTGTTTGGATGAGATTGAAAAGGAACTGAAAACCATAACATGTGAATAAGGGTAAATGAAAGCAATGAAGAAAACAAAAGGAAAACCTGAATAAGAGTAATGTTGCAATTACACCTGAAGGTCCTAGAGGATCAAAGACTTACAGTCAACTTGCTTATATTTGCCCTTAATCATTATTTGTCATTATTATTATTGTGTAGTTGTTAAAACCTATGTTTGTTCTTCATTATCTGAGCACTGACTTTATTCTCAGGACATTTGTTTTGCTAACCTTTTTGTTCTCATTTATCTACATTCCACAACAAAAGTTATTTTTTTAAGGAAGACAAATACATAAGTTGATCAGATAAGATAACAATCATACCATCTGATAAACTGAAAGAATAAATTAAATTAAAAGAATATAATTAATTATTTAATAAACTAAATTCTTTTAATAAAAACTCAATTAAAAATATATAATTTTATCATAAATTCAAAACTTATTTTAACTTTTTAAAAAATAAACTAAACTAATTACTTTCTCTGATATATTAGGAATGCCTTATATCAAGGACACAATTTTTTAGTAATTGATTCCATCAAACATCAATGGTTATTATCATTGATGCAAGACTTAAATCCTAATTCAAGAAGAATACAAATAATACGTACGTTACTACATAAAAGTTTTGTCCTAATATAATTTTGAAATACTATCATATAATTTTATTTTTGCTGTGTTTTTAGTCCACATGTCAAATATGATATACCTCAAAACTTATGTTAGAACTAACCAATGTTACCATTGTTCCTTAGTTGATAATTCAACCTTACAAATCAAAGATGTTATTTTTGTCTTCATTTTCTCAATCATATATATATGTTAGGATTGTTCATGAAATTTAACAGTTTTTAGGCTAATAGAGACAATTTTTTTACCACAATTAGTACCAATCCGAATGAATGAAATTTTGAAAGAAAAAAAAAAAAGAAAGAAAGAAAATACTAGGTGAGGATGAAAAAATATATTATTATTTTAACAATTTTTTAACATGTCATTTTGTTTTTAGTCTTGTAATATTTTAAAGTCTTTTTTAAATTGGTTATTTTGTTTTTAGTTTATGAAAATATGTCACTTGATGAAAATAGTGATGTTATCACTATCAACATCTTGTACGAGAAATTAATAGCATACCTAAAATCAATATTTTAAAATGTAAGAAAAAAACCCATAAAAATATGTTTTAGAACAAAATAAAAAACACTAATATCACAAAAACATGTACTTAACTCTACCAATACCAGCAAATTTTATGCATCTCAAATGAAAGAAGTAATTTTTATAATTTTTGTTAACAGATTTAAAAGACTCCACAATTTAATATTTCAATTAATTAAATAATACAGTAACGGTTTATAATAAACAGTGTTTATTATATTTTGAATTTCACAAGTTCATATTTTTTAATAATAATATAACTTTTCACTCTGATATCTTTTTTATATAATTTTGACGTTTTAAAAAATGGCTATATAGTACCAAAACTACATAGCTTATTGGAAGAAGAAAGAGTAGTTTCCACATTTTTCCTAACCATTCGTTATTCACATATTCATATTACACAATTACAATTACTTTTATTTAATAAATTCATTTATATACATACATATTTTAAAAATATATTTAAAACTATTATTATATTTTGATGTATATATGTAATTTGGTTCTTGAAGATGTGCTAAATTTAACATTAGACTAATTTAACTCAAACATAAAATAAGTGAAACCTGATCAAAATTATTTATGTGTTTTATTGTATATAAATATATTTTTGTATTCTATTAAACTTTTTGGAATTTTAAAATTCAAATTCATGATTTAAAAGGGAAAATTCAAAAATCAATTAGCAAAATAAAAGGATAATTAACATTTTGATAATCGAAATTTATAATATTGCTTTACATAAAAAAAACCTTGCAGTTCTTTTTTCTCTTCAAGGATATATTCCATTTCTGGAAGATTAAAAAAAGTACAATTTTTTAATATCCAGAGTGTAGAAGATATTAAATAAGAAAGAAGACAGGAATCCACCAAAAAATAAAAAAGTATAATTAGTGATATAACATATCTTTAAAAAATTATGTAATCATCAAATAATAATATCTAACAATATAATTATTTTTCATTTATAATAATAAGGTGGTGGTATTTATTATATTTAATTTAATTTAATTTAAGATAGTTTTGTTGTGAATATATAGAAGGGTATTGGAATTGTAAACCACGTTATTGTGTGCAGCTTCTTCTCTCTCAGTTGGGTTTCTCGCTTCCTCTAATCTTCTCTTTCTCTCTCTCCTCACTTTCACTTCAATTTTCTCATTCCTTTTCAGAATTGGGATCAATTCTCGATTGTTGGTCGGGGATTGATCAACTCGCAGAATCTATTTTATTTTCTTCCCTGCGATGCTCTTAGTTCCAACATGAAGTTGAAGAGGAAAAGGGCACTTGAAGTGGTTAGTTTTTTTTTTTTTTTTTTTTTTTTTTTTTTTTTTTTTTTTTTTTTTTTTTTTTTTTTTTTTTTTTTTTTTTTTTTTTTTTTTTTTTTTTTTTTTTTTTTTTTTTTTTTTTTTTT
>Ga0209489_103184_pt1 | contig 32382 bp, 20 predicted proteins | sample SiratrowhiteBW_FD_187527 | JGI IMG/M metagenome (GOLD analysis project Ga0209489, IMG submission 187527) | Root nodule microbial communities of legume samples collected from California, USA - Siratro white BW (SPAdes) (version 2) | ecosystem: Host-associated > Plants > Roots > Nodule | place...
TATATATATAGTGTGTGTGTGTGTGTCACCTAGCATGAAAATATATGAAATTAAAAATATAAAAATAAATGTTATAGTGCGACAGTAAAAGGAAAATATATGAGAAAAATGTTTTTCTTTTACAATTATTCGGATACATACAAGGCCTATAAAAAAAGATGAGCATATTGCATGATTTTTAATCTTCTTAAAAAGAGATAAATAGAAAAGATGCAGAATGAAATTAGAAAAAAATTACTTACAAAGCTCATGATAGAGAATAAACTCAAAGTTTGAGACATGTAGTTAACTTTATCTAATGGGGTAAAATCGTTGTTGTTGTTTTGTTCTATTAGAAATCAGTCTCTTTCTCTTCTTGTCTAAAGAGGAATTCTCATAGCTAAAAATTATGACATAAATAATTCAAAACAAATATATGTTTTCTTTTTCAACAATATTTTGTTGTCATGGTCAGGAAAATATACGAAAATGAAATATACACTAAACATTTGATTTATTTTTCTTGGTAGGGATAGATAGAAATAAAACCACAAATAAAGAAGATATAGATTTTTATTGTGTGATCATGTTTTGGAATACTACATCAGAATTATATATGATTGCATGGAAAAATATAAAAATAAGATTCATAAAGAAAAACAATGATCACAACATACCTAGGAAATTCAGAATTCAGGATTTCCTTTTGTCCATACTTCCTCCATGCATGATTATCATCACTGGTGCAAGACAGTATGGTCTTTCTCAGTGCACCCTTGCTGCACAACAACAACAAAACAGGAGCATGCCCGCAATTCATGCATCCATCATTTCATGTATATTAATATAAAGAACATAACACATGTTTTCCATATATAAAAGAAGAACATAACATACTGCAACATGTAAAATGCATCTGTGAAACATATCAAGGAGTTATCTGACCTCAACTAATTGCAATCATCATGTTAAATATATAACAAATTCATCAAATCCAACAAATATAATCTAAAAAAATCCAACTTATATTCTTAAAATATTAAGTAATATCAAACATTACATTTTATATTTCAGTTATCGTTAAAAATCAAATTTAATTTTAACTTATATATCATAAAAGTAAGTAAAGATTGTCTCTATTCAAGCATATCAAACTTTTTGATCGTATACATCTTTTGTAAAAACTAAGTGTGTCACTAGTGAGACTTCACGTTTTTCACTGAAATTTAAATATATCAATGAACGGAAGAAAATAAACTAATGAGCATTTTCTTAATAATGACAAACTACGATAACTTAAATATATGTTATTAGAATTAGAATTGCCGCAGTTGTTAACACCAGACTTACCCTCCAATAAATCCTTGTTAAAAAATTTAGATTGTAATCGTCTTAATTATCAAATTCAATAAGTACGTAAACGGATCATTGTCAATATCTCAAACAACCATCTTAATATAAATCTGTTTATATCTAAACCGTAAGAGTCTACTTCATCCTTCCTTATGTGTCGAGAGGAAGAGAATCATGCCTAATGTAACTAGTGAATTCTCTCTAAAATAAAACACTAACTCTAGTGTAAATTAGTTTTATTTCTAATTAACTCATTTATGTATCAAGAAAAAAAAAAAGATCATACCTCATATAACTCATGATTCTCTCTCAAGACAAAATACTAACTCTTCTGTAAATTAGTTTTATTTTTAATTAACTTCATTATGTGTCGAGAGAAGGATCATACCTCATATAACCGGTGAATTATCTCTGGAAGAAAATACTAAATCTTTTGTAAATTATTTTATTTCTAATTAACATGAATCACTAAGACACTCTTTGACAAAGATACATTAGGCCAATATCTACTAAATAAGAATTGGTACGATGGCTTTATCATAGGTTATGCAGAAATAGGACTTATCGCGAAATCTCCAATCGTACTTCCGTACACATCCCCCTTCCTCAACCCTCTCTCTTAGAAACCCAATTTCTGGGACCAAAGCAAGGTTTGTTGTTTGAACTATAAAACATCTGTGATTAAGAAAAGCAGCATATAAGAGAAAATGTACAAGTTAACCTTCTATTGTAGCGACCTCTCCCAACCTTTTGGGCTCTCTTCCCGCTGCAATGTCCAGACGTCGGATCAATGCCGGAAGCGGTCACCGGCCGAGGAGGCCGCCCATCTGCTGAAGTGGGTTTTGAAGAAGAAGAAGAGTTAATGATAGAAAGAGAGTGTGTGAAAGATGTGAGGACATTGGCCATGAGTTGGTGATAAGAGAAAGAGGGTTCACTCCCATAGGGTTTCTCAAGCAGAAGCTGTAGCTGAATAGCAGCTTCTTTACCCTTAACAATTTCTTTCAATATCTCTCTCTTTTTCTTCTCTGAGACACTCTCACTTTTACCACAACCTATGTTCTTCATTGGCTTTGATTTTTCTTTCATTTTCTCTTTCGCTTTGTTATAGATTTATGATATGGATGAAGGAGAAGAAAAGGGGAGAGAGAGAAGAACGTACGAACTTTCTGAAGAATGATGATGCTTGATAATCTGCAGCAGCTTATATTATAGATTTAAATATTTTTTTAATTTTATTCAAGTATTTTTAATTACTTTTTTTATCTCCTTCAAAAAAATAAAAATTAAATAATAAAATACTTAAATCTCGTAAGTACTTTATAACTTCATTATCACCTTTTAAGTCTGAAAAGTGGAACCAGCTAATCTTGTCATTAACTTCATATTCTACATATAAGAGGATATCTGTAGTTTGTTAAGTCATATAATAAATTAGTTCGTAAATTACTAAAGTTGATTTTTTTTTTCATTTAATTCGTAAAATAATTAAAGCATAATTATTTTGATCTATAAAACATGGTATTTTATCATTCCAAAATCAATTTACTTAATATTTATATTTTCACAAACAATTTAGTGTCCAGCTAAAGAAGCATGAGTGTTATTATGTGATTAAAACAATGATTCTATCTTCATAATATTATCTACAAAAACTTATAATATATGTTAATACAAATTAACTAAATAAAACTCTTATTAAAGAATAGAAAAAAAACAAATTGAATATAGCTTGTCCTTTGTTACAATGGTGTAATATAGTGTATATATAAGAATACAAAATACCTACACACATAAATAATTTTTTAAAACTTGTTTGATATTTCATTCTTATAAAATTATTTATAATTTCTTAATAAATAAGATTTGAATTTTTTTTAATGAACGTAATATATTTATTTTTATTTTTATTTTGTATGAGAATATATTTTATAATTTGCTGCATTAAAAAAATTAAACGCATTATTGAACAATAGATAACGGCTTTTGACCGCCATCTATAGCAAACGATGACGTTTGATCGTGATGATAGGAATGACGTCACTTCTCTGTCCTGTTTTCTTAAAACAAAAGCCTAATAATAATAATAATAATACAAATGAATAAATGTGTACGAAATTAATAATATAAAGTTTCTATTAAACTGGGAAAAGAATGTGTCAATAATAAATTTATAAAAAAATATTTGTAGGCTTTTAATTATATTTTAATGATATTTGTTATATCCAATTTTTTCATTATTTTATGTTAGTCCTTTAAATCATTGCTAAAAAGAGTAATTGTCAACAAATTTTGTATTAGAAAATTATTAGAGTATATATTTTTCTTCTAGAAAGGGTATTACTTCAATAAAATTTATCTTATGTGTTTAGAGTTCTTGAAAATGGGAGAACGATTATACAAACATATATAAATGAAAATTGTGCAGTTTAGATAAGGATAAATTCAATACTTTGTACTTCTCTGGCAATGAATTAATTATCATATATAATTTATTTATTTATTATTTCTATTTACTTCAAAAAATAAAATAAGTATTTTTATGTTAAAAAGTAATTTTTTTCTATAAAACCTCAAAGAAAATCGCTTAATTTTGACGCGGAAAGTAATTATTTTAAGTTATTTATTGCTATAGGATAGAAAGTTTTGATTTTCTACTTCAGATGAGAAGTGATATAAAAAAATCTATATAGATTGGGTTTTCATTGCGTTATCTCTTTCACTTGTTTATAAAAATTTACTAAAATTAATAAAGTTAATTCATAAAATTTACAATTGAAGTAAATAGCATTACGTACGATGGTCAGTTATACAAGTAACGTTATTTTAGAAAAAACAAATTAAACAGGATAAATTAACGAAATAATGTTTTAAGTATTGATAAAGGTGACTTGAAATACTTTAAAAATTATATTAAACATTTATTTTAATTGCCTTGACAATATTATAGTGAAATTTTACATAGAATATTTTAATATATAGTAAAAACCTACAAAGTTAAAACATATAACTCATCTAAACAATAATATATTATAGATAATGTTACAATTAAATACAAAGTCATTTTTAATATTAATGAAGATCACAATCGAGATAGAAAATCAAAATTTTCAACAGAAAAAAATATTTTCATGACATATAACAAACATAACATCACACTCAATTGCTACACATAATTCACAACATATTTCTACAGTTTTCAAGAAGTCTACAATGAAATCTTTGTGTCGGATTTTTTTTCTATCAGTTGTAATATTATAATTGTTGCCAACCTAATAAAATTTCAGAAATAAAGATAAAAATATAGCTTATTTCAAAATAATAAGAAAAAAAAACAGCTGGAATTACGAGTGGCATGTAGAGACCCAAGACCAGGTCTACCTTCATGTCTCTTTCCAACCAACTTCACACTTGTTCTTAAATATATCTTTTCAACGTTTAAAAAAAATAATCTAATTTTTATTTTTACATTTAATAACAACAATGTTGAATCGTACTGTGTCGGCTAAAATGAATGAACGTGGTTTGTAATTTTCAACGCTAACAAATCAAAACTCATTTTCATATAGTTTAATTTATAAAAAGAGTTAAATAGACAACTACTAAAAATTCCTTGTAAAATGTGTATTAACTTTCTATCCTATAGCAATAATTCCAAGTACATCACAATTAAAATTTTTAAAACAACACACATTTCTTCATGACTTAAAGATATGGTTATGTTTAGGCTTTTTAGTTTTTCTATACGAATGTGTTTGTTCTAACAGTCAATTCTCACTTTATATGACCAAAGATTATCTTGTCCTTTATAATCTTCTCCATTGTGTCAATTTGGTCACACTGACTAAGTCTATATTTCAACCTAATCTCACTATTCATGTTTTGTTCTCTCATATAGAATTGCATGGCTTACACTTATTCCACCACAATAATTGAAAGGAAGAAAACAAAACTGAAATGCCTTCTGGGTATGGGAGCTTTAACTCAAAAAAAGACACCATTAATTAATGGAATACAATAAAATAAAAGGAATTGGCTCAATTTGAGGTAGAAAGAATTTCCCAAAGGGTCTTTCTTTGTAATAATAAGTCAACAAGGCTGATCATATAGTTGAGAGAAAAAAATTTTACTACTCCAATTGATATAGTACAATCTCTGAATTAATATATAGTAATTTCTTGGACATTATTGTGCCCTACTCATGTATTGTTGACAACAAATTGGTCAAAAAAGACACTTGTTGCTGGGAAAGCATCAAAGTAAATAACCTGTATTCTTGTAAAAGAAAACAGTAAGCTTAGGAAACCAACACTGGGCTGTGAATGGGCAATTTCCTTAGAAATAGAAAGCTACGAAAAAGAATAGCTAACAGATTTCTTCACAGACCAAAATTAAGTTATATATAAACTAAATACAATTTATGTAAAAAAAAATATCATTTATGAATAAATTTATTTGATTTTTCTTCTTATTTTGAAGTATTTATGAAGAAATTTATTAATACACTTGATCAAAGTGAACAGATGCCACCCCAAAATTCATGTCTAGACTTTGAGAGTCTGTGCATGAATACACATTAATCTGCATTGTTGTCTGAGTTCTTTCTTCCCTATGGTACAATGGTGGGCTTGAAAGGTTCAAAATCCTTCAAATCTGACTCCAATGGCTGGTGATCTGTAAGATCACTTGATGTGTTACTTTCTTTGGGAAATTCTTGCATACTTAAGGTTGGTGAGCTAATGGGGGGATCCTGTACAATAGAGTCATGATCAGAATTCAGAAGATAACATTCCCAATTGGAAGAATCTGTGGTTGAGTGTGTTGTAGCCCTAGAGGTGGCATTGCATGTGTGAATGCCAATGTAAGTAGTTTGATACATCATTGGATCCTCTTTATTCCTCTGCACTTGTTTGGTTGCTTGGCAACCTTGGTCATACTTATGACTGCACCTGAAGTAACTCCTGCAAATTATTATTATTAAGAACAATGTGAGTTTGATTGACCAATAGAATCTGTGTAACTTACAATAAAGTCATTATATATGACAAGATATGATGTAACATCAGCAAGAAAAAGATAACAAAATGTTGTTCAAGATGATTCAGATGTGTGAAGGTTTCTGTTGGAACCAATGATGGATGTGAAGTTTTACATAGAATGTGGTTGTCTTTTCAACTGCAAGAAAGTGACCTAATTAAAAAATCAATTCAATTTTCCAATTGCTGCCAGAGTATTTTACATGCTAATTTGTGTGGATGAGCAACCATGTGAGGAATAAAGAAATGATTATGATATGAGGGCTCATTCTATATAATACATGAAAAACTGAATGAAAATACCATAAAAAAAAATATGATGATTTGTCATATTTTCTAATACAAGTTAGATACTAAATATCAAATTATATGACTGATATATTTTATATTTTTTAAATTGTAAAAATATATAAAATCTTAAATTCTCACCATTGTAATTATTAGTATAGTTCTTGTTATCATTATTTTTGTTATTAATGTCAATGATAATGTTATTGTTATCATTTATATATATATATATATATATATATATATATATATATATATATATATATATATATATATAAATATATTTAATTATCACAATTATCATTAGAGGTAACATGAAAACCATATATATGATATAATGATAATAAAGACATAAATACTTTTAATGGTTAATGGTTAGAACTACTAATGAACAAGCCTATTACATCATTCAAACTAATTGATAATCACTTAATTGATATCATAAATAAAATTATAACTTATTTCATAAATAGGTTTGTCCCATACTATTTTGGTTACTATTAAGACCAATAGTTTGTCACATACATTATATAAATATTACATTGATTGTAAGATTAACCAATAAAACTTTTAATGTAGTTGTAGTACTAATCAATATGGTATATAATAAAGTTTAAGGTAAATAACGAATCTTATTATTTCTCTTTGCAAATATAGTATCACAACACTCTCTCATGGACACTCTCGCACTCTTGTAGTCATCATCACCGAGATGCCACTCTTACACTCTTGGTACTGTTGTCGCGCCAAGGTGTTACCTCAACCAGTCCTCCCTCCTGTCACCTCTCTCATCACGACCGACTTTGTGCAAGCTCTCCCTACTACCAACACATTATGATGTGCACTTTACCTCTCTCATTGTCATCTCATATCACCCTTTCTCACACCATTAGGTGAACTCTCACTACCATTGTATATGCCCTTGTTGATCTTGTGTGTTCTTTGTTGTTTGTCTAAAGAAAAAAAAAATTAGGATTAAGGTTGAGGTAATCAAGGAATTAGAGTAAGGGGTAGCCCGCAAGGTCAAAATTGAGGTGGTTTAATTGCAAGAAAGTGAAGTGATGAGAAAAGAATACTACCAAAAGTGCATGATGTGGTGAGAAAGGAGGGCTTGCAAAGGCACCATCATGTGTGTATGTCACCACCTTATATTAATATAGAATTTTCTATAGCTCCTCAATTCTAGGTTCTAAGAGATTATTCTAAACACAATACTTCTTTTGCTTACTTTTCTAGATTTTTTTCATAATTATAGGAATTGTAACTTCTAATAGTTTTTAGGATTTTTATTTTCTTGAGCTTAATATTTGCATCACAATTTAACATCACTTTTTATGCAAATTTTAGAAACTCCAAACATAAATAATAATTGCTCAACCTTGATTCTTGATAGTGCCTTAATAAATATATCTGTAACTTGGTCTTCTACCTCATAGTACTAGAGTTAAATTGGTTAGTCTTAGAAAATGTTGCATTATGGTCAACTCCTTGTTGTTACGAGTATTAGTTTAGTAATTAATATTGCCTTGATATTTTGTATGGTGTCATTAGGATTAAGGTTTGTTTTGTAAACTCATTTAATTCCAATGACCTCTTTTTCATATGACAATATACAAGTTCTCAAGTATAATTCTTTTCGATCATTTTAATTTCTTCTTCTATTGCCTTGATCCAAACTTCTTGCTTTGTTATTTCTTCATACTATTCATAATCAAGTATTGCCATATTGCATATTTCATATATATCCACCAAAGATCTTACTTGTCCTCGAGTAGTCTTTGGCAAAGAATTTAGTTGTTGTGTAAGTAAAGGAGACGTATTTGGATCTTTTGTATTTCTTAAACTTTTTCTTGAGGTTGTTGTACTGGAATAATGAAGTTATTTGTTGTAAATTCTCCTTCTTTCCAATCCAAGAAGCACCTTTTTCAACTTCAACATTTTACTAATGGTGAGCTTCTTTGTTCGTGGGTTGTAAATTTTATATCCTTTTGATTGTATGACATATCCAAAGAAGATTTCTCGCGTAGCCTTATCTTCTAACTTGTGTATTTTATAATCAAGTACATGTATATAATAGATAGATCCAAAAATTAGTAAGTTCTTACTGGAGGACTTTTGCTCGCTTCAACTGAAATCTTGTCTTAGACTGTTTTTGTTGAATACCTGTTGAGCATGTAGCCTAAAAAGTATTAGGCAATTCTTTCTCCTTCAACATTGATCTAGTTATCTCCATGACTAAGCAATTCCTTATTTCTAACACACCATTCTATTATAGTGAATATGTTACTGTAAGTTGTCATTCTATTCCTTTATCTTGACAAAATTTATCAAACTCTTTTAAGTTATGTTTTTTGCCTCGATCACTTCTTAGGACATTTATATGCTCGTCACTTTGTTTCTCAACAAGAGCTTTAAACATCTTGAATATGCCAAAGACTTTTGGTTTTTGTTTAGTGGAATAAACCCAAATCATTACAAGAAAATCATCAATAAAAAAGATAAAGTACACATCTTATTGTTTAGTGACAATGTCCTCATCAATCCAGTGAATTAACTTCGATAACTCTTTTATTCTTCATGTTTTGTCAGTTGAAAATGCTAATTTATGTTACTTTCAAAGTAGACATTGTTCACAGGCTTCATTGTTTTCTTTTAGGAATAACAATCCTCTTATCATATTCTTTTGATATAGTAACTTCAAAGTCTGGGTGTTGAAATGACCAAATCTTCAATGTCAAAGTCATGAATTATGAACTTCGGTTTTCACTGATATAAGTAATATATCTGAAGCTAAGAGGAAAACTTCTATTTCTTTTTTCCGTTTTAACTTCACTAAACTCTTGTCTTTTATAGTCTTGTATTTGGCAAGTATCTCCTTTGAAGTAAAGAATGTATCCTTTCTCTATAATTTGACCAATGCTCAAGATGTTTTCCTTAAGATCAGGAACAAGTAAGACATCTTCTATGAGTCTTGTACCTTTCTTTGTTTTCACCATAACAGTGTCTCTTTCTTTTGACTCCACTAGGGTGTTGTTTTCCAATCAAACTTTTACTTTCATAGAGTCGCCATTATATCCTCAAAGATGTTTTTATCTTTAACCATGTGATTATTACATCCACTATCCAAGTACTAGCTTTCACTTATTTCATTCTTGGAATCTCGGGTAACATAAGAGATATGTTGTTCAAGGTCATACTCTTCAACAAAATTTGTTTGACAATTGTTTTTGTTGTGATAATTCTTCTCCATATGTCCAAACGTCTTAGTATTGACATTGTGGCCAACAATCTTTCTCTAACTGACTTGACTTCTTGGAAATGCCACATGAAAGATATTCATCTTGATTGGACTTAGAGAAACTTCTAGATTTTTCTTTAATTCTAGATTTTCTTCTTCATCTTTTTACTCCACTCTCTTTATTCCAAGACCTTAATTTGAGTTTTGATTTCAACAAAGTCATTATTATACCTTTTTCATCTTTGCTCATATGCTTTAGTATAGCCATTAGGTTTGTCAGTAACAAGCTAGACAAATCCTTGATTTGTTTGATTGTAGTCACAATTATGTCATATTTATGGAGAATAGAAATTTGAATTTTCTCGACAATTTTTTTGTTGTTAATATTTTTCCTACATCTCTCATTTGACCGACTATTTCTTCTATTCTAGAATAGTAATCTTTAATGATCTCAGACTCCCTCATATTTAATAACTAAAACTCATGTCTTAGAGTTTGAAGTTTAAGTACCTTTACATTTTCTTGAAACTCCTCCTGTACACTTCTCTTTAACACTTTTGGCATCCACTATCTTGAAGAACATGCATCCATCATTATTTTTGTATTAAATATAATGTCCCTGCTTCTTTCTACTTATTTTCCTTCAACTTCTTCCTTTCCACTTATTTTCCTTCAACTTCTTCCTCTTAGCAGTTGTTATTGTAGAAATATTTGTAGGAGCAATGAAGATGTCTTCAACAATCTTCCATAAATCTTTGAGAGCAAAAAAATATGTCTTCATTTTGATGTTCCAATAATGATAGTTTTCTCCATTAAAGACAAGTACAAGAATAGATGAATAAGATTGATATTATCCATTGATTAGGAAATTTTTGAGATTGATATGGAATATATTAAGAGTTTTTATAGAAATAGTTGGAATATATTAAGAGTTTTTATATCTATACCTAATACATTATCTAACATAGTCCAATATCACTATTTGAATTTCAGGAAAAAGAGACAAGTTTAGAGAGATGTATAACAATATAGTTAATATAGGTTATTAGAGGCGACAATGTGGGTCAATTGACAAAAAAACTTAAAGATTGATTTACTATTTACTATAAGTAAATAAGGAAGCATACTATAAAAATATATAAAAGTAAATCATGAACTAAAATCTAGATTGTACTTGTAAATATATGATTGATGAGATAATGAATGAAAATATTTGCTGATGTTTAACGCGCAATGATGTTTAACGCGCAAATAATACTGCAAAACACTAAAAAGTTAAAAAAAAAAAAATTAATGTGTTATGAGATGATAATGTGGGATGAACTATTTGAGGTGATTTATAACATTCATGAAAACTTGTGGGACAAACATAACATTTAAGTTTGCCACATTATCGTCCCTATAAATTGTAAAAGATATTTTTTGAAGACAAAGAATAAGAAAAAAAGACTTTTGATTAAATTTAGATGTTATGTTTGTCCACAAATTTTCATATCAGGTTACGAATCACCCTAGTTCATTTTACATAGTTCATCCCTCATTGTTGTCCCTATAAATTGTAAAAGATACATTTTGAAGACGAATAATAAAGAAAAAGACTTTTACATGATTTAGTAATTGATTTAATGAAAAAAATACTTTATATTAAATTTTATCATATATATATATATATATATATATATATAAGAGTTACCTTTTATTAACTTATCTATATTTTTTAAAACACTTATCTATATTTTCTAAAACTTATTATTCTAGGTACTAAGAGATTATTCCACATATATAATATATATCTTTTACTTTTTTATAGATTGTTCTGTATTTCTATAAATTATTAATTTTAATAGTTTCTAGGATTTTTATCGTTTTTAACTTCCTAAAAGTTTGCACAATAATAAAACACGAAACAATAATTATAGAATCTATACCTAGGGAATTCAGAGTTCACGATTTCCTTTTGTCCATACTTCCTCCATGCATGATTGTCATCACTGGTGCAAGACAGTTGAGTCCATGTGAGTGCACTCTTTCTACACAACACCAATTCATTCATCAATTAAAATATATATACAAGAAACCCTTTTGGATCTCAACTGAACCTTACATCAACATATAGGAATACTAATTCTGCGGAAATTCTTTTATCTATACAATATATGAACTAAAATTTTCGAACTTCTTTTCAGAAACCAAAAATATCTATGTCCGTACATTCGTACACCTCCCAATTCACCAAATCTCTCGACGATATCATAAAGGGGAAAGAAGGGTACTTGTGGCAGGAAGTGAACTAATCAAACCCTTTGTCACTGCAACAAAAACCCTATTTTTATATATATAGAGAGATTGTTAAGAAAGAGAATATGACATGTTAACCTTCTACTGTAGCGACCTCTTCCACCCTTTTGCGATCTCTTCTCACTGCAATCTCCAGATGTTGGACAGTTGCCGGAACCGGGCACAGACCACCCATTTTCGCCGGAAAACAGGAGATTCTGATAAGCCTGCCCATCTGCAGAACCAGGTAGGAAAGGAGAAGAGTTGATAACAGAAAGAGCGTGTGTGAAAGATGTGAGCACCTTGGCTATGAGGTGATGAGAAGAGAGAGAGGGTTCACTGCCAAAGGGGTTCTGAAGCAGAACTCTGAGTTGAGTAGCAGCTTCTTGACCCTTCACAAGCTCTTCCGTTATCGCTCTCATCTTCTGGGATGAGACAGTTTCACTTTCAGGGCAAAGGTTCATCTTCATTTTGCTAAGGTTGTCGCTTCTGTTTTTCTTGATGTTTTGTTTTAGTCTTTGGTTTGTTTGTTGTGGTCTGGATTTGGAAGTGGCCAAGGGGTAGAGAAAGAGAGAGAACATGAAATAATCTTTATGTATAACAGTGCAAAGGACAAGTGATGAGAAATAACCAGAAAATTTTTATGAAATAAAACAATTTTTTTGTTTTCTACACATAAAATTGGAATATGTCAGTATTATCATTAAATCGAATAAAAAAATAGTTAGAAAAAAAAAAAAGAGAAGTAGAAACCATCATTTTCAGTTCGTTTTAATAGAACAAAAATGTTATTAATGAAAATGAAAACTAGATTTGAAATCACACAATATTTTGAAGGAAAAATTTATTATGATAAATTCTTATAGACTATGAAAGATTATATTCACACGTTTCACAAGATTTTGACGATTAAATTCATGCATATGAAATTCCAGAATTTTTATGTTTACAAAATATATAAAAATTTATTTTTCTGGTCTTTTCATAATACAAATAGTTTTTCTTTTTTTTTTCTCTGCCACTTGAACGGATAAATTTATAGTGAATAAACCCTAACTTTTCTTTCTTTCTTATTTTAAACGAAAAAAAAAATATTGATTTGGACGCATTACTGAACAGTCCATTAATGCTTGACTGCGCATTGGTTGTGACGTTTAGATAACGATAGGTTTTCCTAAAATAAAAGAAAATAAATGAATAAATTGGAGAATTTTTATGTAATAAACCAGAAAAAAAAATAAAAATAGCTGTAGTTACGTAAGTAAACTTATTCATCGAAGGCTGTGGAAATTTTAATTTTGTTATTATTGTGGCCTCTTACAAAATTGGTTGAAATATTCAATTCGAATGTGATTTTAACATGGTTATTGTTACAAGGTTGAATAAAATTATTCAAATTTTATTAGTCTCGTTTTGGAATTTGTTGTTTGACTTTTAGTTTTCCATCTCTATATTAAACACTCAAGTAACTAATGGATTGATGATTTATGGATAATTTAACTTAGACTTATGTTCTTAATCATGAATTAAAAATCATTTTATATCTATGATTAGAGTTAAACGAAATAATTAGTGATAATCATGAACATTAACGGATTATTACAAGTATTTAGAAAATTAAGATGACAATGTCTCAAGTATATGTTGCTATGCTGGTATATCGAAATCTCGATCAATCTATACGGACATGCTGAGAAGTACACTAGCCTCTTAGGCTGGAGTGATAGCGATGAGTCTTTGAAAGTAAAATTCATTTTTTGACGATGTTTACACGATCATTCGACCTATACTTAGTCATATGTCCCACTAAGTCCCAAGGCTTGAGTAGGTGTAGCCTACGAAGAGTTTAGAATGACTCGACGAATGTGTATGTCAATGTCTTTGAAAGGTTGTTTGTTCGTGACAGTTGATGTAAAGCTTGGTGTTGAAGGTAAGCTATATTCGACCCAAATCATTGATTCGAGAATAAATCTAATGGTTGAAGGGTTACGTAGTTTGAAATTCCTCTTGTTTCATTGCCTATAAATAGACTAGTGTGTGGGTTCCACATTCATGTTATTCTTATCCTCTTTTGGTCTGATTTATATTGATTGAAGACACAATTCGAGAGGTAAACAATGTCTTCTTTTTTCCTTTTGATAGTTCGTTCTCAAGTGAGTTAGGGGGTACATAGTAGCGAGGGAAAATGTTTGAGATATGTAGATTTATCTAGTTCAGATAATAGTAATTTTGAGAACACCAACGACTTATCTTGGATTAGTCAGGGTTTGGGTGGCGAGGATGATGTCAACAACAAGGTTATTTCGCCGCCCACAAGTTCCACAATTGAGAAGGTTAAGGAGTTGAAAAAAAACAATATACCCCTTAAGCATAATAAGTAGGTAGATGTTAGGGTATGTGAGTATTTTTCGAAGTTCTAATGGTTGTCTCTTTTAAAAGATTTTGCCTATAGTGTTGATATTTTGAAGGATAATGTATCAAATGACATTGTGTCATTGTGTTAGTGTAAGGCCACTAACAATGTTTGTCATAGTCGAGAAGATTTGATTGATGATTGTTTTTCATTTTTATTCTTCCTTAATAATAGATGTTCATGTTCAAATTCTTTTAGATGATTTTTCATGGGACTATTTCAAATTTTAAATGTTACACTCACTCTGTTGCATCTATATAATATGGTTGCAAGCTTTTTGACTCATATGCTCAGCATTGGAGTTAAGGTTGACACTTCAGTTCAGTTTTATATTAGTAGATCCGGGACCAGGTGGGGTGGCTTTTCTTGTTTGGTCAACCGAGAACATGTATTCTCGCCCCGTTCACTTCTTTGTACAAGAACTTTAAAGGGGGTAGGATTCTTCTTCAAGGTCATAGTCAGGGATGAGAGTTGTCCATTTTTCTATAATAGCGACATTTTGAAGTTTCCATTTTATTGAATCAAGAATCATACACGATATCATGCGTGGCAAAGGTCTTTAATGAGTGTGGAGGTTTTGGAGACTAGTTTCCCTAAAATGCCCACCACATGTCTTTTGATGTTGTTGTGAGCTTGTCCGTTCATGATTTTCTAAGCCAAGAGGGTCTTAGTCAGCTTAAACTCGTTGGAGTAAGACATGTATGTGTCGATCACCCTTAAAGAACTTCATGATGTGTTCATAGAGTTATGTTCTTGCACGCTTGTTCTCAATAAGCACATGGGTTCTGATTTGATGAGAGGCAAGAATTTAGGCAAACCCATTTAATTAAAAGTGTTTGTGGGCAACACACTCTTTAGAGAGTAATTATAGTACCATTTTTTATATATTGTCTTGATTAGTTCATACTTAATTAAAAGCATTTATACAACATTAAAAGTGTGTCCCAGTGTTGTGATTAGTTACAATTTAATTAAAATCATTTGTGGGTAGGACACTTTCAAAAGAGTAATTACTGCACCATTTTGTGGTGATTAGTTCACACTTAATTAGAAGTGTTTGTTGGTAATACACTCTTAATAGTGTAATTATTATAACATTTTTCATATATTTTTTTCATTTTCAAGATTTCATTAATATTAAGGGTCACAGAACTTCACAACTTCACAACTTCTGCCTAATATCAATTAAATAAACAAAATTCATGTAGACGGTTTCAAGATTAACATTGCATTCATAATGCACGATCTTATTTCCTAGAAATTGAAAGCATACAATAAGAGTATGATTTCTTCATGCGTCACCTATGTATGATTTATTTACTGTGGGGATTAATTTTTTTTTTTCTAATAACACAAAAGTTATACCAATCTAAAAATTTTACCTAAATCCTTAATGTACAATCAATATATATATATATATATAGAGAGAGATAGATTTAAAATAAATTCGTATTTTAATTGAAACACTACATCAAATTTTAATTTTTTCATTTAATATTATGGTAATATATATATCTCACATTTCTAGTTAAAAGCAAAATGTACCTTTAAGAATTAAAATAAATCTTTTAAATTTTTAATTGAATTCAATTCAGTTTACTTTTTTAACTTACTTCAAATATATATTAGATTAACTTTTATAAACAAATTCTTTCATTATAATAGTGGCAATAATCTATTAGATTTTTAATTTTTTTAATGTTTTTCTCTTAATAATTTCACATATATTATAATATATATATATATATATATATATATATATATATATATATATATTATAGTTTGTAATAATATATATATTATATTTTTCCCATTTCACATATACATACATAAATTGTCTTTCTTTCAACTAGGAAGGAGGAGGAGGAACGTTCTCTTATACGGTAGTAGAAGTTTATGTACGAGCATGTGTCCATCTTTTTTATTATAATTAAAAAAATTTAAGGATAAAAATATTAAAAGGTATCCACACAAAATTGTTGTTATAAAACACAATCCTTAATAATTATGTTTACAAGAGTAGAAAAGGCAAATAAAATGTGTATATCAAAAAGCAAAAATTAATTAAAAAACATAATCTCGCTTATATATGGATGAATTATTATATAGGATAATGATATCCATACAAAAGTTGTATATAATGAATTTTTTATTTAGAGAAAAAGGTTTAATTTATAAGAGTAGTTTAGGCAAAAAAAAAAAAAAATAATGTGTACATTAAAAAGCAAAAAGTAGTTGTAAAATATAATTCTTCTCTCTCTATATATAGTTCTATATATATATATATATAACGGGTATCCTAATTATAATGGGTAATATTTTTATCAGCTTGAAGAAAGCTTATAACGTTTCTCATAAAGAGAATTAGTTTTAAGTAAATAAATAAATTATTTATAACTTTAAAAGTATGTTTCTCATTGTAGTACAATTCAAAAACAATTATGTTAAGGATTTATTTGATTTAATATGGGTATCTTATTTTGATTAAACTGAATTTTGTTATTATTTGAATAAGAAAGGGTTCGCATTAATAAAATATTACATATTGATTTTTAATTTAATTTTTATTTATTATAAGAAAAAAATTATTTAGAGATTAATTTTTATCTACCAAATGAAATGGTTGCTAATTGTGATAAAAATATTAATTAGATACCAATTTAGTATCTAATGGTGTAATTCACTAAAACCTTGGTAGCTAATGTTATATATCAATTATTTTGACTTAATTGGTTACTAAAAACTAATTTGGTGGCTATTTTGATCACAATTAACAACCATTTTATTTGGAAGCTCAAAATTAGTCTCTAAATAGTTTTTTTCTTATAGTAATTATGATGATTACGATATGTGAACTTTTAAACTAGTCATATTCAAAATAAAATTTCATAAATGTGTATAATCAATTAAATTTAATATTTTTTAATTCTTTATATTATTATTATTATTCAATTTTTATATTATTTTAATTTGATATAAATAATTTCCTTAGAATAACTCATGTTTCCTATGGAATTAAGAGATATCATATTTAATTAATATTTCTATTTTTTAAAATAATTATTAGACACTTTTTATTTTAAGATGATGATTTTATTATTATTATTATTTTATGAAATTTAGTTTTATATCAAATTTTCACAATCATAGGGTAAGGAAATGAATCAAGTTTTTTTTTTATTGTTAATTAGAGTTATTACTAAATAAAAAAAATAAAACAGTTGTTAATAATTAGTAAAATATAATATTAATGGTTATTTTGACCAAATTTATTTTTGTTAAAGTTGGTTATATTTTTTTCAACGTTTTGATTAAAATTGTTTTTAATTAAAGTCAATACAATTATTTAGGTTGACATTGGTTAAGTTATTTTTACACCTTATTGTTTAGGTTTTTTTTTGCCTATTCTTTGATATTTTCAACTTATATTAACAAAAACATTTCCAATTAGCATTGACCGAAATTTTTCCAATATAATTCAAATAAATTATTAATAAAAAATAATATTTATGTCAAAAAAAATCACTACAAATATCAATAAAAGAAAAAAATAATATATAACTCATATAAAATACAATTTCCCCAACATTGGTAGAAACATATGTATTTCAACAAGAAATAACAATAGTGTATAAAAAAAATATTAACAATGTAAATACATATTAACATTAATAAAACTAACATTACTCAAATAGTAGTTCTCCGAGTCATAATTCCAGGTGTAACCAAAATCTAGTTGAAATAAAAACATATATTGAAAATGCGAAGAAATTCAAATTTTCAATTTGTAAGAGGAATATGAAATTATTTAATTTTAAGTAAATAAAATTCTAAAATTTTATTTCTTTTGAAATATTTTATCTAAAAATGTATTTTATGATAAAAAAAATATTTCAAAATATTTATAAAAATAGATCACTCTATTAAAGTTCTGTGAGAAACTCTTATTCACATGGGCTAATAAAACATGGTAGAAATTCCAATGATCTTTGGTGGTGGTGATGCTGTGCACCCATGCATGCTAGAACATAACCCAAGTTCAACATGAGAACTTGCACTTCATTATCCTCCCAAAACCCAACCACAAAATTTAAGCTTTGGTTAATGCAATACCTCAACTCTGCCAAAACCATTGATCATCTCAAACAAATCCATGCACTTTTTCTCAAGCTCCTCTCTCCACAACCACCCCATCATTACCATTACTTCATGAGTCGTTTCATAGACCGACTTCTCCATCTACCTGGCGAAAGCTCCAATCTTTGCTATGCCCGCCAACTGTTTGACACAATGCCAAACTGCCCCAATGGCTTCCTTTGGACCTCCCTCATTCGTGCATTCCTATCCCATCCTGCCCATGTTCTCCATTGCATTTCTACCTATGCTAGAATGCATCAAAATGGGGTTTTACCATCCGTGCTCACCTTCTCATCAGTACTTAGCGCTTGTGGGCGAGTCCCGGCCTTGTTTGAAGGAACACAAGTGCATGCCAGGGTGGTGCAGTCAGGGTTCCTTGGAAACAAGATTGTGCAAACTGCACTCCTTGACATGTATGCAAAATCGGGTTATATAGGTGATGCACGTGACGTGTTTGATAGGATGAATGACAGGGATGTTGTTGCTTGGACGGCGATGATTTGTGGGTATGCTAAGCTAGGAAGGATGGTTGATGCACGGTGGCTCTTTGATAACATGGGAGAACGGAATTGTTTTACTTGGACTACCATGGTTGCTGGATATGCAAATTGTGAAGACATGAAAGCTGCCAAGGAATTGTATGATGTAATGAGTGACAAGAATGAGATCACTTGGTTTTCAATGATAGCAGGTTATGGTAAGTTAGGTAACGTGGAAGAAGCAAGAAGAGTATTTGATGGAATACCTGGGATGCAGTCTGCATCTGCTTGTGCAGCAATGCTTGCTTGTTATGCACAGAATGGATACGCAAAGGAAGCTATTTACATGTATGAGAAAATGAGAGAAGAGGGAATCAAAATCACTGAGGTGGCAATTGTGGGGGCTATGTCAGCTTGTGCACAACTGAGGGACATTAGAATGTCAAACACGCTATCAGACCATCTTGAGGAGGGTTGCTGTGGTAAGTTTTTCTCTTATTGGTTGTCTGTTATTATTCTGTCAATTCTACCCATTTAGGTAAAGAATGTTTGACACACTAACCTCTGTCCTTTTGCTTGATTTGGAACCCATTGTTATTTTATCTCAGATAGAACACATATTGTTTCCAGTGCACTGATCCATATGCACTCAAAATGTGGAAATATAAACTTAGCACTGAAAGAATTCAGTATAATGAGATACAGGGATACGTATGCCTACAGTACAATGATTGCTGCCTTTGCTGAGCATGGGAAATCACGAGATGCTATAAACCTTTTCTTTAAAATGCAAAAGGAAGGATTAAAGCCAAACCCAGTCACATTCATTAGTGTCCTCAATGCTTGTAGCTCTTCTGGTCTTGTTGAAGAAGGTTGTAGGATTTTCCAGATTATGACTGAGGTATTTGGTATTGAGCCCTTACCTGAGCACTATACTTGTATAGTTGATCTCCTTGGGAGGGCTGGGCAACTAGAAAGGGCATACGATCTGATAAAGGAGAATGCAACATGTGCTGATGCAACAACTTGGAGCTCTTTATTGGCAGCTTGCAGGCTTTATGGCAATGTGGATTTGGGTGAGATTACAGCCAGACATCTCTTTGAGATTGACCCTGACGATTCTGGAAATTATGTGCTTCTAGCAAACACCTACGCATCAAAAGATAAATGGGAGCATGCACAAGAGGTTAAGAAGTTTATTGGTGAAAAGGGAATGAAAAAACCTTCAGGGTATAGTTTGATTCAGTGAGCAATCAAGGAACAGTCTAAAGAAGAAGCACTTTGATTAACCAGTGTATCCCCTCAATCAATACAATGATGTTCTCCTGAGCACTTTTGTACTGGTCAACATTGTTGAAGGTTTTTTCAGTAATTGCTGAACAAGCTTTGAATTCCCAGCTTTATTTTCTGAGACATGCATGTAAGATATCAATATCATCATGTTGGTGTACGACCATTTAGTCATGAAGCCATTAAGCAAAGATGTTAATCCATCTTAGAAAGAGAAACGAGTTTCATGTGGCTGTTGTATTGGCCTCAAGGTGCAAAAATTAAGTTCTGTACTCCGCAGAATTTGTATGATGGGGAGGAGGATGGGGATGGGGGAGTATAGGATATGTCACAAAATGGGGACTCTATACAGGACATTTACTAAAGATATCATGGACAATGGTGGAGACAGGATCCACATTACTTTGAAATGCAGGTGTTGTTTTGGAGGGAGATGGTAATAATGGGTGTGGGAGTTTTATTTGGCTGCTTTGAGTAATAACTATCAACAAACAGATATATGGACAAAGATAATTCATAAGGGAAAGAAAACAGGATGATCCTCTCCCTAAAAAATGGAATTACTGCCCAATGTGGTCTTGCAAGGAACACTAGAGGGCTGAGAATACTCAAAACTCCTCTTAATCTGACTCAATGCTTGTTGGCAAAAAAGCAGCAGCAAATATGTTTCTTACATTCAGGTAGATTCTTTATCTTGTGCAGTATCTTTCTTCTGCTTATAATTTCGGATTTCTCTTTGTGATTGTCTCAATAACTATAGTAGTATCAATATTTCTGGTATATAGGTTGTTAAATAACTTCAAGGAAATGAAGTTATCTATTGAAGGTTCGAGAGATTAGTAAAAGAAGAGTTATCTGTCAAATATATGAAGGCGAAGTTGCTTGTTTATTATTGCTCGAAGAAGATATTAGAAACAAAGAAAGTGTATTAGTTGGAATTTTATGTTGGACGTGTCAATCCACAGAAGGTGATAAGTGAACCTTCAAATAATTGTAGTGTAGATTTTCGTGTAAATAAAGTAATTGTAAAACTGCTTGAAAGTAGGATCTACATATAGGTCTTCTTATTCATAATTAAACGTGACAAAAATTAAACTCTGTAATGATCAAGTTGGAAATGACAAAAAATATAGTGATTGTACTCGTTTTTTTATCACTATTTATAATTCGTATTGTTTTAGTGTCTAGTTTTATTTTTAACATTTATTTCACTAAACTTCACTTAAAAATTTCAATTGTTTGTTTGTTTGGTCATCTTTATATCATTAAAATGTTTTTTATTCAAGTCAATTTGTATTATAAATGTGTGTTTCTCATGTTTAAAATTAATTTAACACATTTAAATTAAAAATAATATTCCATTGTTAACATAAATAAAAAGAACAGAATAATATTTATAATATTTTCATAGAAACTTAAGTATCATCCAAGGTAAGAACATTGCATGTATTTGGTAGGAACTTAAGTAGGAACCATATAATATATAAAAGCCAAAAACCGTAAAAAACATGAACAAACCATAGAAAAGGTATATTACAAGGACTAGAAATATCTTTGAAGTCTTATTTTAAATGAGATACAATGAATTATGCTAAATATAATCATATATCTAAAATATACTAGTTTTAATTACTATTTTCATAAAACATTTTAAAGTAATCAAATTAAAAATAAAATAATATATATGTATATAAGTAAAACGGAATTAAATAACTTGTGCTGTAGTATTTATTATATTATTATTACATTTATTAAACATATTATAATGATTGAATTTAATAAACTTAACATAATATATGCATATTAAATTAATAAGTTTTGAAATTAACGTATGTGTACTAAAAAATTATTAGGAGGAATGATCAATTTACTCCAAAATAACTTTAAAAGAGTTATTTTTCATCTTAATAATCTATGTTTTTTTATAATATAGTGTTTAATATAAATTAGGGGACAAAGTGAGTCTTGACTATGTTTTCAATTTGTCAATTCGTTTTGTCTTGTACATCTAACTTGCCAAGTTGATAGTTAGAAGTAAGGCCAGCTGATCCACTAGACCGTTTTTAAAATTAAAAATTAAAATAAAAATAATTTATAAAATTAATTGTTTGTATTATATTATTTAAAAGATGTTATTATAACTTAAATTTTTTATAGTTATAAACTAAATTCTAATTACTAATTATAATAGAGTAATTTAACATGTAAAAGATGATTATTTTAATTTATCTAATTAGAGATATGAATTAATTAATTAAAAACTTAAAAACATATTTATATAATTAAATGTACTTTTAATATATATATATATATATATATAATAAATTTAAAATTAAGAAAAACAGCATTTAAAAAAAATTAACAGAGCATGTTAAGATTTTTAACTTGCTTTGATATTGGATCATAAGTAAACAAATTATGAAAATAAAGAGTAGCTCTTTTACTTTAGGAATAAATTGATTTCTCCTCATTTATTATTATATATACTTAATTAGTAAAAGTTTTAATTTTTAGTTGTATATATATTCTAAAGTATTGTCAAATAGTATTGTGCAAATTATGAGATTTATGAAGTTGGCTGTGAATGATAATCTTGAAATTGTCTTTATTACAAGGAAAATCGTTGAGATCAAATGCTTTTAATTTTTTCACAAAAAAAAAAAATGCTTTTAATTTTAGATAATTTCTCGATACACTTGTGTTAAATATATAATTTTCAGTTAAAGAGAAACAAATATTTCCTGCGCATATAGTTCTTTTAATAAAAAGGTTTCAAATCATTATACAATTTACTTGTTTCAGATTATTGATTGATTTGTCACATTGATTCTATTTTTCTTATTTAAAACATGTATTTAATTAAAATTCTTTACTGTCTATTTTTTTGAAACAATAATAGAGTGTGGAATTAAAAATAAAAAAGTTAAAAGACAATACATGCACATAATACTTATACTATTAAGAAAAATAAAATAAAATTATTGTGGTGGTAATCACCCTCTCAAACCAATAGCTAGTTAGGTTTTCATGATTAATGATATAATAATTATAATTTATGACTTAAAAAATTAGCATTTGCCATATCTTCCCTTAATATAGTGACTTAATCACTTTTAGCTAATTTTTTCTGGCATTAACCACTTTTCTACTATAAATTAGTTTCCATTTGTCCTTTCTAATATTAACTCTCCTTTTACAAAATTCTCTTAAATTAGTTTATTTGTGATGTTGTCTTCTTTACCATAAAGATTGTCACACTTTCAACACAACAATAAGCTAGTGAATCATTTGTTCTGTTCTTAACACCGAATTCTAAATATACTAGTTCTAATTATAATATATATGTCTTTGATGTTATTGTTTGCATTCTCTTCATTCAATTTATCTTTCTCATGAACTATTGAATTTGTTCTAAGGATTTGAATTGAGTTTGTGAGATGGATGTGGATACATTGTTTGCTTCAATTAATCAGATCAATGTTTCTGATCACATTGCAAAATGTGAAGTTTGCATTCACACTCCACCCAATATTGTATCAGATGGCCTCTGGGGAAGACATAGCACAGAAGCGTCACCTTTGAAATCATCTATGCCAGTATTTCTACTCCAAGTGATTTTTATTTATACTATAACAAGAACTTTGAATTACCCTTTAAAGAGGCTGGGTTTTCCTGCCATTTTTTCACAATTGATGGTAAGTTCTCTCCTCATAGGCTTCCTTATTCCATTGCTGCAATGAAGAACAATAAAGGATTGGTTTATTATTAAGATGGTTATGAAAGCTTAAATCATCCTATATATAGGAAAAAAATAATGATATTTTGACATTCTCCCATATCACAATAATCAAATGACAAATTGATTTGGCGGTGAGATAATAAAAATAACTTTAAATTGAGTACGATTTTAGAGAGAAATTTTAAAATTAAAATAAGTTTAGAGTCGAAAAGTTTTGTATTTTTTTGGCTTTCTCAGTTTCTCTGTATCGTTTTTCTTCTTATGTTCTTCCTTTTTTGCGGTGGCATGGATTGTAGTTGTGGTTTCGCGTTTCGAACAGTATTACACATTTTACCATGAAAAAAAAAAAAAACAAAACCTTATCACATGGAAACCTCAGCGATTTTGTTGGTAAAAAGGCTACTCTTTGTTCTTTCCACCTTCTCTTTCAAGCCGCTCTTTTGTCAATTTCTGACATGGTTCACAGCTTCTTCTTCTTCCCCATTTCGCCTTCTCGTCTTGCCTTTTTCTTTATTCTTTCTGCATCTTAGTCTGTTGTATTTGTGACCATTCTCCTTCCTAATACCTTCTTTTATTTCAACCCACTACTTTCTAATACTTTTTTCATTTCAAAGTCATTAATAACAAAATGACATTTGTATTAATTTTCATAGGAAAATTAACCTAGAGAAGATTTGGATTGATCAACATCTTTAATATGTCTAACAAAATGAATTGTCTTTATTTGAAGGCTGGACTCATTTTAGGACCATCTTTGAGCATACTGGAGAAAGAGAAGACAATGTTGTTTCCTTATGGAAGCCAAGATACACTTGCTACTATAGCATCACTTGGTTATATGCTATTTGTGTTTGAGAATGGTGTAAAAATGGATTTTAGCATGATCACCAGAACAGGAAGACAAGGATGGGTCATTGCCCTTGTGGGGTTGCTATTTCCTCTACTAATTGGTTTTTCATCTATAGGAGGCATTTCTAAGCTTACATCTCAGAGTATATCAGACAAAGTGCATTCAACTATTGTTGTATTGATGACACAGAACATGACTTCATTTACAGTAATTGCTTCTGTCCTCAATGACCTTCAAATCCTGAACTCTGAACTCGGAAGATTGGCATTATCTTCTTCACTGGTCGGTGACACGCTAAGTAATATTCTTATAGTTGCATCTGCAGCCTTTGATAGCAAGAAAGTGAATGCAAATGGCATAAATTTGGTGTTCCTTTTTGCCGTAATAATCATCATTTTCTTTGTGTATCGGCCTGCAATGTTCTTGGTGATTGAGCACACACCAGAAAGCCATGAAGTGAAGGATTTTTACATCAACGTTATCATTGGTTTTCTCTTTGTTTTGGGTTGGTGTTCAACGCTCTTCAATATAGAATTCATCCTTCTACCTTTCCTTTATGGATTGGCTACCCCAGATGGACCTCCATTAGGATCTTCATTAGTCAAAAGGATTCATACTTTTGGTTTAGAATTTCTCATGCCAATCTTCGTGACTACATGTGCAATGAAGATGGATTATTCCATGTTAGAGTTCACATCACCAATATTTCTGAGTACCATCCTTATGATCCTTGTGGGTCATCTAATGAAAATGATAGCTTATATAGCATCTTCACTCTATTTCAAGCTATCACTAAAGGATGCAGTGTCTCTTGCCCTCCTTCTAGATTGCAAAGGTGTTGTGGAAGTGGCCATGTATAGCTCTGCATTGGACAAAAGGGTACTCCTCTTTCCCCCTCTCTATTCATCAATTTACCTATCTATTTATGCTTGTGTAAAAGAAACATGCCATGTGAAAAAAGTTGAAAGATTTAGTCATCAGATAGTTCATTAAGTAGAACTGCTTTGGATGACTTGTCTCAAATTGTAAATTTTTCATTTTTGACCAAATACTTACATGCAGGACATTCAACCTCTACTTTATACAGTGGCTCTAACAATGATCATGATCTCAAATAGCGTTTCTCAATTGATGGTGAAACGTTTGTATGACCCTTCAAGGAAATACTTTGGCTACCAGAAAAGGAACATTTTTGACTCAAAATTTGACTCCAATCTCAGGATCCTAGTTTGTATTCACAAACAGCATCACACAACACCTATAATATCAGCTCTTGATCTCTTCAATCCTACACCACTATATCCAACCACTGTGCATGTTCTTCATCTGATTGAACTAGTAGGCCGTTCCAGCCCTATTTTTATCTCTCACAAGATGAAGAAAGGTGTTCCTTCTCATGCAAGAAACTCCTACTCGGAGAATGTAATCCTTTCCTTCAAACTCTACGAAGATGAAAAGCTTGGTGCAACAACAATATACCCTTATACAGCCATATCCCCACCTACATTGATGCATGAAGATGTGTGCTTCCTCGCATTGGATAAAGTTGCATCAATCATCATTCTTCCTTTTCACAGAAAATGGACTTTTGATGGAAAAATCGAATACGAGGACAGGACTGTGAGGTTGTTAAACTGTAAGGTCATGGAGGAGAAGGCTCCATGCTCGGTTGGAATACTAGTGACTCGTTTTGTTCGTAAAAACGATTCACCACTTCGATTGGCCATGATCTTTTTGGGTGGAGATGATGATAGAGAGGCTTTGTGCTTGGCCAATAGAGCAGCCAAAGACACTGCTAAAGTCAACCTTGTGGTGTATCACATTACAAGCCAAAACGAGGATGAACATCAAGATGAGGACACTATGCTTGATCGTACGATGTTAAAGGACGCTAAAAGAGAATGTTCTCGTTTAAAAAACGTTGTTTTTAAGGAAATAATGGTGGAGGGTGGTGCCCATATAGCTTCTGTTCTTCGCGAAATGGTAGAGGAGCATGACTTTTTTATAGTTGGGAGACGTAATGGCATTGACTGTCCTCAAACAAAAGGGCTTCAACAATGGAGTGAGTTTTCAGAATTAGGTCTCATAGGTGATTTTCTTGCTTCTACAGATCTTGATAGCAAATCATCTGTTTTGGTTGTGCAACAACAAAAGTTTTACCATTGATAATAATAAGTATTTTTTCTGCATGAAAAATATCAGTTTAACAATTGTGTCTGCAAGTATAGCTATATGTTACATGCATTCTTATATATATATATATATATATGTGTGTGTGTGTGGGGTAATGATAAATTATAATAATTCCGTGTAGTCATTAGACAATCTAACGTTCATAATATATTTAATAAAGAAAATCATCTGCAATGCGATTAAATTATTTTTACTTATAAATTTAACTATAAATGATAAATACATTGTTCGTTTTGACCGAATGTTCAAATACATCATTAATGTACAAACTTTCTATATAGAAACTAATGATATTTGAATGATTATCTAAGAAGAAATTTGTGTGAAATATATGAAAAGAAATTATCTTAATCAATTAGAATGTTTACCTCATGACATTAAAGAAGGATATGTATTATATGTGATATATATTATCTAGTTTCTGGTTTTAAATTAAGCATAAGAACAAAAGGGAACATGACGACATCAGAAAACACGCTCAAGTTAAATCTAATAATGTTGTGGATATAGATTCAAGGATTATAGTGTCAAAATTATAAGGAAGATATTTTGTGAAGATTGTTTTACAACATTAATAATTTGAGATAAAGATGCATGACATAAATCTACTACACTCTCATGTATGATAAGATTTCTTAAGTTTGTTTTCATGTCTTATCATTGGGAAAGAAATATTATTATATTCTTTACGAAGTAATTTCTTTGTCAAGAATATTTATTATGTATTATGTCTAAGACAACTTTTGTCTAAGATTATGTTTTATTATTGAAAAAATGCTTGGAATTCTTAGTCTTTGAGGCAAATTAAGAAGGAATAGGTAAGAATGATTTGTGTACTTCGTTAATTATACTGAAATTTTTTAAAGATTTTTTAAAGAAGAATTAGATGTAGTCCAAGTTTAGGGAAAATCAGTATAAAGTTTGTGTCGTTCTTAGTTTTATAGACAATTCATTCTTAAAGCTTAGATTTTCGGAAGCTTCTGAAAAGGTTAAAAAAAGTCTTTGAAAAATGTGACTAAAGAACTTTAAGTTTTGAAACTAAATTTTATCCTTTAAACAACCTTATATAAAAAAATTTAGAGTTGAGGCATAGCAATGAAAAATTGTATGAAGAGAATAAGAGTTTGAAACAAAATCTTGAAAATTAAAGTACAACTTTTGAAAATATTAAAAAATGAATTGATATTAAGAAAAAAAAATTTGGAGAAAAATGTTATAAATGTTCGTAAAACAGTATATGATCTATTGGCTGAAAACGCAATACTAAGAAAGGTCATTTTCCAAATTTTGATGGGGATAAAAGACTCGAGCTTTTGATAAGAAAGTCAATGAAACTCATGATAAAGTAGGAATTAACTAGGAAGAAAATAAGTCTCAAAAAAATCTCATCCATCTTTTTATCAAGCATTGCATAATGGTATTTCTAAGAAGGAATCATGTAGAAAAACTAGCATAACAGGATTAAGTCCATTTGGTACTATAGACAAAAATAGATATGTTTATTACTAGCAAGCAAACACTTATCATAGTAATTGGACAATAAGTATTCATGATACATGATGAAGAAAAATTTGTGTTCTTACTCTTGAAAAGCAATAAAGGAGGAATAATTTTTGAAGCAATCAGAAAAGAATAATAATTGAGTTGGTCAAATAAGAATGAAACTTTTTCCTTCTATTAATAATGTTATTTTACTAGACGATCTAAAGTATAATTCTTTTAGCACAAGTCAATTGTGTGACAAGATATAATGTTTTCAACATATACTAATTTATAATCAAAATTGTTATGGGGCTATATTATTTACTATCAACAAATAAGACAATCTACATAAAGTAATATTAGACAAGTTATCACCTCACAATGTCTCGTGTTTCATGTCCATAAAAGAAGATTATTGAGTCTAGCATAAAAAGTATGGTCATGCAAATTTGATATTAATCTCAAAACTACAAAAACATAAAGTCGTGTACGGGGTTTGCCAAGACGATATTATTTACGAAACACGGGTAAAAGGAAAATAAGTTAAATTTTTTTTTCTAAAATATGAACAAAGTACCACTTTAAATATCTCTTGAGTTGGTATATTCAACACATTCAATCCGATTATAAGCACATTTGTCAATAATAAATGATATGATCCAGTCACATTAGATAATTATACTAGATAAATATATGTGAAATTCTTAATCCATAAGGACGAGTCTTTCAAAGTCTTTTATAATTTTTGCAAATATATTCGGAAAAAGAGTATATTCATTTTTTCAACCAGAAGTGATAATGGTAGCAAATTTAAAAATGAAAAATTTTAAGTTTTCTAAGACTTGAAAAGGTGGATAATTTTTTACTAAATAAAATGTAATTCAATAAGAATAAAAACATACTTTTCACAATTAAATCCTAATTCAATTAACTATGAAAAGTTAATAGTGTTTTTCATTTTATATTTATATGATACATGTTATCATAAGAGGATAAATATATTGATTCATTTTCATTTATTATTTCTTGTCATTTTTACGTAAGTAAAGATCAACTAAAGACTAATCTACTTATGAAGTTCACACTTTTCTATTCAAAAAGATGCCAGAGAAAATAATCTCTCTTGATAATGAACGAAACTAAATTTAACAAAATTCAAGCAAAAGAAAAGATCATAACTTGTCAAAAGTTTGCATAATAATTTTGGAAACTATTTGATATAACAACAAATGTTTTTTTTGTTCAAATGTAGGTTTATACACTTTCTGTTGTGCTAGATAGACACCACTTTGTTTAGATTTCTCTTGCACTAAAGTTGTGTCATTAAAAAAGATGTTAAATCATAAAAGATTTACACTAAAGTTGTATAAGTCAAGATGAGATTTTGGATTACTATAGTGGTGTCTTTGACTTGAATTATTTTTGCTCATTAAAGTCGTGTTTGTATATACATATTTGGCTTCTCTATTAAAATTGTGCTAAGTGTAAAAATAATTTCTACTTTAAGACACAATTTTTTAAAAAAATAAAAAAATCAAACAAATGAAGAACTCATTATTTGAAACACAACATATTTAACTTAAAATTGTGTTTAGAAGTATAATACCTATTTACGTAAATTCTTCTAAATTTATTTATATCGATAATTTGAGAATCAAATTGTACTAATTTGATCAATTTTTACTTGTTTTTATATAATTTCTTATCTTATTGACATTTAAATAGATTATTATGAATGTCTTATTTGATAAATAGTTAATATTACATACACACTCAGCCATACAAATATTCAACTTACTTTATTGAAATAATACATAAGTTATACTTAAGATTTATAGGAATAAATTTAATTTACGGTCATATGCACCATGTAATAATTAAATAATATTTTTATTTAATTAAAATAATAATTTACACTAACTTCTTAATATAGTTGGGTTGTTTATATGTAAAGTTAGTGTCTCTACTTATACGTGGTGCTATTAACAAAATGATATATATACATATTGTCGCAACCGAAATCACGACGGGGCGATTACAAATTTGTTTATTTTGTAAAATGTTTAAATTTACAATGGAGTCGTCACTATAGGTTTTTATGGGAAACTATAGAAAAATCAAAAATAAAAAATGTCTACAAACCAAATTCAAGATTCAGGAGTCGGTTACATGTGATGAAGTATTAGCACCCACAACAACGCCCGTCCTAAGACGGTACCTTTAATTAAATGAATAGAAATAAGTGTGGTTCTACAAAATGTTATTTTTTCCCAGAAATAATAATTACAGCAACTAAAAATGAATATATATTTACAAACAAATGCAGTTCAAGAATGAACAATAAACAAAACAAATAATAACAGAGACAAATTTTTATTTTTTATTTTTTTTAACCCGACAAGGATTGACTTTGGTCCTACGTATTTCAAAAGGAAAATCAGGGATCACGTAGTTCTAATTTTAAAAGTTGATTGATGATAGTTTGATATTTTTTTATTTTTTTCAAAATTTCATTTAATCTTGTTTTTTCTGAAAAGAAAAAGTTTATATTTGTTTATTGTTAAAATTTTATTAAAACTTTTAATTAAATGTTTTTTTTATTTTTTTTTAAAATATTATATATATTTTTAAATTATTTTAAATCTAATATTTTATTTTTAAAAGTTTATGTTTAAAAAAAAGGTTCTTTTTATTCTTTTCCTAACTTACTTTTATTTTGTTATTAAAAAAACATATACAACATAAGTATGATTAATTAAATGAATCCTAATACCCTAAAAATTTGTTCTTTACTGTGGCTATTTGGTTTCGTGAGGGATAGTGGCGGTTGATGTTAGGCTTTTTAAATTGGGAAGAGGGGCTTCTTTGCTTTTAGGTTCTGTTTCTGGATGGGTTGCTTGGGTGGATTTGTGTTTCTAAATAATTTATGTTTTGGTACAAGGTTGGAAATTTTCGAATTTGGGGCTATGGCTATCCTATATTCGATCATCATGTGTTATGGAGTTGAAATTATTAATTTTCTGGAATTGAATTTGCTACTGACTCTGGACCGACTTTTGATTAACCTGATTTATTTTTGGAAAGGCTATTTGGTATTCTTTTGAGTGAGTCTTTGGATTCACTGAGTTCTGAGGATTTTTGTGGGTTTTGAGTTTAGGTATTTTGATTCTGGTTTCGGGTTTTGTGTCTATTGTCTGTCTCTAGGTTAATGATATCTAATGTTACTATATCTTTGTTATTGGGATTTGCTGACTGTGCTAGCAGCAGCCAAATTTGCCAAATGAACAATATTAGTTTGTGCAAAAAATGCAGCAATTAGATAATCTCAGGATCGGTGCGGTAACAGCAACCGTATCAAAAGCACCTACAAAAGCACCTACATGATCGTGCCAGTAGCAGCAATCATCTCGTAGATATAATAATTTATTGTGACCATTAAAATTAATTTAACAATGCTTGCAAAATAATTACTCATTGACACTGCATTAGTACACAGGTTGAACAAGTCACAACAAATATAGATGAAAACATCAATCTGGACAAAATAAAAAAAAAGATAGAAACAAAGGAAGAAGACGGAGATTTTTTTTCAACAGAATCCAATAATATTTTTCAATATATTTTTTTTTTC
>Ga0209489_103185_pt1 | contig 32376 bp, 29 predicted proteins | sample SiratrowhiteBW_FD_187527 | JGI IMG/M metagenome (GOLD analysis project Ga0209489, IMG submission 187527) | Root nodule microbial communities of legume samples collected from California, USA - Siratro white BW (SPAdes) (version 2) | ecosystem: Host-associated > Plants > Roots > Nodule | place...
AGTTCCGAAACAAATTCATCAGGTAGAACAATATTCTCTGCTTTAATGTCTTCAAGTAGCTTGTGATATTCATTGATTTGAATCTTGATATCCTTGTCCTCTATCATCTCCCAGCGGTAGTACTTTCAGATAACGAATCTTTGTCGGACGACATCTTCGACAGTGTATTTGAGAATAAGAGAATCCCAAATTTCCTTTGCTTCCTTGTAGGAGCAATACACATCGAACAAGTCGTTAGATAATGCACTGAGCATGGTGTGACGACATACCTTATTTGCGTGAATCCAATCTTCAATTTGTTTCACAGAAGAACTGGTGTCCGGTTTGGACGTCGTAAGTGCATAAGTAACTCCGTACATGTCTAACAGGGTAGACACGCGTTCCTGCCAGCGTCGGAAGTTTTGACCCGAGAAAACTTCAATCTTCGAAACATCCGGAAATGGCTTCGCAAAGACGGTTGACGTTCCGGAAGCACCATTTGACATCTCCGGTACTGTGTTGTTGATCTCCACATTGTCAGCCATAAGTCCTTAAGATTGTTGTAAAGACGACTGAAAAATTAGTAAACTAACTTCCTGAGGCGTGATAAAATATCACTGTCCTTAAGGACTTATCTGCGATAAATGCGCAAGTTCCCCAGGGTACAATAGGAACTTCTCAGTTAAAAACTAAGGATCTCATAACTAGCAAGTTTGCACTTTAGAGCAAAAATACCCAAGATATCTAAATAAAGAATAAAGAAAGAGAAGAGAGAATATGAAGAAGAGAAAAAGAGAAGTAGAGGAACTCTTGGTTTTGTGTGATTTTCGAAGTAAGGGGGGCCTGTATTTATAGAGAATGGGAAGTTAGAGGTTTGGGTTGTGAAGGAGTAGTGGAAGAAACGGCCTCCACCATCCACGCCCAAGTGGTTGCCCCCAACATTCACAAAGTGGTTCTCAACGTTCAAAATGCTGCAACGTTCATGAATCTACTTTTGAAGCTTCTGAAACTGCATCCGGAAAAATCTCTGCGGCATTAACGGGCTGGTGTTGAACGTTATTAGATATTTCCCTTATTTTATTTTGCAATACCTCTAACAGTTTGCACATGTTGTATATTTCATTCGTGACATAGTGCTCTTGTGCTTTGGATATATATTTAAGTACTGACATGAAATATCTCTTTTTTTATACATTGTTGCCTAGTAATGTGAATTGAGAGACTATTTTGGCGATGACTTTCTCAAAGTTGATGTTTCTAGTACTCTTCCCTTTCAGATGTCTCTTGCTAGGTTGCATTCATTCATTTTGGTTGTTACCCATGACTAAGCATTCTTTCTTACTAATCAAAGGGTCTGACAAAGTCTGTTGAATGATGGTTTCATATTGCCCTTTTTCACTTTGTGCTTGCCAATTTTGATAAGAGGTCGACCTTCGAGTTATCTCTTCCTTGATATGTTTGATTTTTAGTTCTTTATAGTCAACCATCATTTACGTAGTGGTAGTATATGAGAAGCATAGGTTCTTTTACATGAAAATGGTCGTTTATACCACTGACTGTCAACTAAGATTTGCTCTAGCATAACACCTTGTTTGTTGCCATGTCTTTGGCTAAGAGTAAGCTCGCAATTAATGTTTTGAACTCGGCTTAATAATCCAAGGTTTTGAACTTGAACCGGAGAGACTGTTTTATTATTAAGGCCCCTGGTCCTTTGTAACACATATGAATAATAATTCATTCAAAGATGGTGGGAGAATTGGTTATGCGTGATGGCAACGTGGCAAGTGATGCAGAGTGCAAGGAATTGCGCAAAAGCGTATGGAAGAAGAGGGAGAGTGTTAAATTGCAAGATTACATTCAATGAAGGCATGGTTGGTATGATTCTCTCTCGGTTATCCCCTCTTTGAACATTCTCTCTGAAACCTCCACCCTGATCTCATATCTTTTCTTTATTTTTTATTCATGAATGATTATCTGGTAATGGGCATCACATACTATATGGCATCTTACAGTCACTAATCCATTGTTGATTTTAATTTCCATTGTTATTATCATCTCAGTTACATTGATGATCAGATACATTTCCATTTTTGAGTAATACAAACACCATAATACTCTTCCTTCATTTTTATAACTGTTACATTGGTGCTTTCATTGATTCCATGGCTGAGAACACACACATGAAGGAATTACAGAACGAGGTCAAAAATCATGCAGAGGATCTGTGTGTTTGTCAATAATAGTGGAGAAGCTTGAAGCAACTCTTGCAACTCAATCCAAATCATAGGAGAAGAAGTTGGACAAGATCCAAGTGTTACAGCAATTGATAAAAAATATTTTTCAATCTCATGGAAGTTCAACGGACTCAGGATCGACAATCAAAGTTACTCCGATCAACAGTATCCCCTTGATAAAGGATATTTCGTTGGGTTTCCCTCATTTTGATGGTTCTACTCCGGTGCTAGAGTGGATCTTCAAAGTAGACAAGTTCTTCAACTATCATAATACTCCTGACTCAAATCATGTGGAAATTGCTTCAATGTATTTCGAGAAGGAGGTAGTGCCATGGTTTCAGATGTTATAGAAGATCGAAGCAGTCACCACCTGGACAACTTTAACCCGTGCTTTGGAATCCCAATTTGGACCTTCATCATTCGGTTGTCCAATGACAGAGCTCTTCAAGTTGCAGCAAAATGGATTTGTATCAGATTACTATCTAAAATTCATGACTCTTGCTAATAGATTGGGAGGTTTGACAGAGGAAGCTGTGTTAAACTGTTTCATTAGTGGCTTAAATGTTGACATTAAATGGGATGTAGTGGCCATGACCCCAATCAATTTTTTGAGAGTTGTAGCATTGGCCAAATTATATGAGGAAAAATATACAAGTATACCCAAATCATCACCCTCATACACTAACAGATTCGCAACCTCATCAACCTATTCCACTCCCTACAACTCATTACCCAGAAACACACCTAAAACCTTACCTACGCCCAAATCACCTACACCACCCTTATTACCCACACCACCTGGCCCACAACTTAAAAACCCCAATGTCAAGAGAACCAACCCTGCTGAAATGTAGTTGAGACGGGAAAAAGATTGATGTTATTTTTGTGATGAGAAATTTTCTTTCAACCACAAATGTCCTAACAGACAATGTTTGGTGTTGCAACCGGACGAGGAGGAACATGAGAGTGGGAAAGAACCACCAGATGATATAGTAGAACATGAATTACCAATTAGGGATGACCATCAATTATCTCTAAATGCTTTAAAAGGAGGCTTGGGTAAGGACAATCAAATTCAAAGCTTATATAGGCATCCTCTCTGTAATAGTGTTGATTGATGGAGGAAGTTCTGATAATTTTCTTCAACCGAGAGTTCCAAAGTTCTTGAAACTTCTAGTTGTTCAAGCTCCAAGGTTTAGAGTCGCGGTGGGCAATGGTAATTACATGGAGTCAGAAGGATTGATTTAGGACTTAAAATTACAAGCTCAGGGCAATGTATTTAAGTTGTCTGCATCTTTGTTACCAATTTTGGGTGCGGATCTCATACTGGCAGATTATGATACACTTCAAATCAAGTTTTTAATGGGAGGAAAATTCACTACATTACAAGGTGACAATGACAAGCTTTCTGAGACAACTCAATTACATCACATAAGGAGCATGGTCAACACAAAGGCCATAGCGGAGGTGTATAACATGCAAATAGTCCAAGAGAAATCCATTCCAATTTCCTTGTTGGAACTTCCTGATGATATGGAACCAGAATTGACACTTTTGTTACACACATATAGTTCAGTATTCAGCACCCCTTCTAGCCTACCACCACCTAGGTCTCATGTCCATCACATACCACTGCTAACAGGCTCAAATCCTGTTAAAGTCAAACCTTACAGGTATCCTCATAGCCAGAAGGAAGAAATTGAAAAGCTAGTGGAAAACATATTGAGAGAAGGTATCATTCAACATAGCAGTAACCCTTTCTCTTCTCCAATCATCTTGGTCAAGAAGAAAGATGGATCTTGGAGGGTATGTACTGACTATAGGGCTTTAAATGCAATTACTATAAAGGATAGTTTTCCCATCCCAACAGTAGATGAATTGATTGATGAGCTTTATGGAGCTTGTTATTTCTCCAAGTTGGATCTAAGGTTTGGTTACCATCAAATATTGTTGAATCCTGAGGATAGGCACAAGATTGCTTTCAGAACACATCAAGATTTATATGAGTGGTTAGTAATGCCTTTTGGGCTGTCCAATGCACCTGCAACCTTCCAGAGTCTAATGAATCAGATATTTAATGGTATGTTGAGGAAATTTGTACTAGTATTTTTTGATAACATACAAGTGTATAGCATAAACTGGAAGGATCACTTACAACACATTGAAATGGTGCTCAACATTCTTAAGAACAATCAATTGTTTGCAAAAATTTCAAAATGTACTTTTGGAGTCCAACAGATAAACTATTTAGGTCACACATTATCAGGTGATGGTGTGACTATGGAGGTGGAAAAGTTAGAAGTTGTAGAGAACTGGGCTAAACCTTCAAATCTAAAACAGTTAAGAGGGTTTTTAGGATTGACTGGCTATTACAGGCACTTTGTAAAGGGTTATGCCAATATTGCTGCTCCATTGACTGATTTATTGAAGAAAGATTCCTTTAAATGGAGTGATACAACATAGCAAGCATTTGCAGCTTTAAAAGTAGCTTTAACTACTGCTCCAGTGTTGGCAATTCCTAATTTTCTTGAACCATTTGTTTTGGAAACAGATGCATTAGGTTTGGGGATAGGAGTTGTTTTAAGTCAGCACAATTACCCAATTGTATATTTCTCTAAAAAACTTTCACCCAGAATGCAGAAGCAGTTTGCGTATACAAGAGAATTTTATGCCATTACTGAATCTTTAGCCAAATTCAGACACTATCTACTTGGTCATAATCATAAAAACGGACCAAAAAAGTTTGAAGGAGTTGCTTGATCAAACACTACAAACCCTTGAACAACAACAATGGTTGCCTAAGTTCCTAAGATATGATTTTACTATACAATACTCTCCAGGGAAAGAAAATATACCTGCAGATGCATTATCCAGAAGCTTCGCAATGGCATGGTCAGAACTAGTGAATTCTTGGTTAAAAACAGTAGTTGATGCAACCAAACAAGATGAGTCCTTATTACATATCTATCAAAATTGTGTTGAAAATGCAGGTAAATTTGAAGAATATACATTGTACAAAGATGTCATTATATGTAAGGAGAGAATTATGGTGCCTAATGACCATACATTAATCAACACGATCCTTGCTGAATTTCATGCATCTAAGGTGGGTGGACATGCTGGTACCACTAGAACAAGTGCAAGAATTATAGCTCAGTTTTACTGGCCTAAAATGAGGGAGGATATCAGAAAATTTATCAAAGAGTGTGTCATATGTCAACAAGCAAAAGTCAGTCAATCTTTGCCAGCAGGTCTCCTTCAACTAATTCCTATTCCTAATATTATTTGGAAAGAAATTGAAATGGACTTTATAACCAGTTTGCCTTTATCCAGGGGTTATTCTAATATAATGGTGGTGATAGGTAGGCTATCCAAATTTGCTCATTTCATTCCATTAAAACCTGGGTTTAATAGTAAGATTGTAGCTAAAGCATTCATCCAGGACATTGTAAAATTGTATGGTTTTCCAAATTTAATTGTTTCTGACAGAGACAAGGTGTTCATTAGTTCCTTTTGGAGACATCTGTTCAATTCACAAGGCATCCAATTGGCTATGAGCTCTTCTTATCACCCCCAGTCAGATGGACAAACAGAAAATCTCAATAAAATCTTAGAGATGTATCTAAGATGCTACGTATTTGATCACCCAAAAAATTGGTTTTAGATGCTTCCTTGGGCCCAATATTGGTATAATTTTGCATTCCGTCATAGTATGGGCATGTCTCCTTATCAAGCTGTTTATGGTAAGCCTCCACCATCACTCATCAGGTATGAATACAATGAAGATGATTCACCAGCAATACGATAGCTTGAAAATGCGTGACGCTTTGTTGAACAAGTTGAAGGTTAAACTACAACAATCTCAAAATTACATGAAGAGCCAAGCAGTTTAAAGGAGAAGAGATGTTCCATTAGAGGTGGGGGACTTAGCCTTGGTCAAGCTACAACCTTATAGGCAGCACTCTGTAGTGTTAAGGAAGAACCAAAAATTAAGTTTAAGGTACTTTGGTCCATTTGAAGTCATTGAGAAGATTGACCAGGTGGCTTTCAAATTATTGTTACCAGAATCAGCAAAGATACATCCCGTCTTCCATATTTCCTTGCTTAAAAAATTTCATGGAGATTAGAAGAAGCAATACCTCCCATCTCGTTTACAACAAATGAGTTTGGGCCACTTTTACAACCAGTCAACATCTTAGATTCACGAACAATTGTCAGAAATGGAAAGAAAATTGAAAAATGACTGATTAAATGGATTCATTAAGCAATGATCACAACTCGTGGAAAGACTGGGAGAAATGCAGCAATCTTATCCAAAATTCAACCTTGAGGACAAGGTTGTTGTTCAAGAAGGGAGTATTGTAACACGTGTGAATAATAATTCAAAGATGGTGGGAGAATTGGTTATGCGTGATGGCAACGTGGCAAGTGATGTGGAGCACAAGAAATTGTGCAAAAGCGTATGGAAGAAGAGGGAGAGTGTTAAATTGCAAGATTACATTCAAGAAGGCATGGTTGGTATGATTCTCTCTCTCTCTCTCTCTTCTATCCCCTCTCTGAACATTCTCTCTAAAACTTCTACCCTGATCTCATATCTTTTCTTTATTTTCTATTCAAGAATGATTCTCTAGTAATGGGCATCACACACTATACGACATCCTACAGTCACTAATCCATTGTTGATTTTAATTTCCATTGTTATTATCATCTCAGTTACATTGATGATAAGATACATTTCCTTTTTTGAGTAATACAAACACCACAGTACTCTTCCTTCCTTTATATAACTGTTACATCCTTCAAAGAGTAAACCCAGTTTGTTGCCCCTTTTTTATCCAAGATTCATCAACATGCAAGGTTCACTTAGTGTCTTCCTCTCAAACTCAAACTCAGAGTGCAAATTACATTGTTCCGCCCCTCTTTTCAAATATTTACGTCAAACACAAATAACTCCTTCATTCTTGCCCAAAGATCCTCATGACTTAGATCCTCCACAACTAAATTCTCATATCATGGATCTTTCATTCTCCTCGCCTTCTCTTGAATATGATCATGCTTGGCCTATTCCTCTTAAAAAAGGTATTCGATCTACTCATATCATAATATGTTTTCTTTATATTCCTTTTTTATTCTTTTCTTGTCCACCATTACTGTTAGAATCTGTTTTTATTAGCTGTATTATTCGTTTTTTATTATTTCCTTATTTAGCAGACTATAATTATAGTGAATGAATGTATCCCACAATCATAGGGATTTGGGTGACTAGGTGGTATTATTATACTTCCTAAAATAGCTTTCTAGCCTTGTATATATTAAACACTCTAAGTCAAGGGGAGTAACAGTGTTGCTAGTTTATGTAGATGATATTATAGTAACAGGTGATGATGAGGAGGAGCAAAAATTGTTAAGCCAACATCTGGCCAGGAACTTTGAAATTAAGACCTTGGGAAAATTGAAGTATTTTTTTGGAATTGAAGTGGCACATTCAAAAAAGGGAATATTCATATCTCAACAAAAATACATTACTGGTTTATTGAAAGAAACTGGTAAGACAGCATGCAAACCTGTAAATACACCAATTGACCCAAACCTGAAATTGGGAAATGCAAAGGAAGATACTACAGTGGATAAGGAAATGTATCAAAGGCTAGTTGGTAGACTGATATATTTATCTCATACTAGACTTGATGTTGCATTTGCTGTGAGTCTAGTTAGCCAGTTCATGCACCAACCGAAGGAGATTCACTTACAAGCTGCACTAAGAATTGTGCAATATTTAAAGGGGACCCCAGGCAGAGGAATCTTGTTTGAACGAAATGGGAATGAAAATTTGGAAGCATATACAGATGCAGATTATGCAGGGTCGATTGTGGATAGGAGGTCAACTACGGGTTATTGAACTTTCCTTGGAGGGAATCTTGTGACCTAGAGGAGTAAAAAACAAAATGTGATAGCTAGATCTAGCATTGAAACAGAATTCAGGGCAATGGCACAAGGGATATGTGAACTACTCTGGCTGAAAATCATCTTGGAAGACTTAAGGATAAAATCGGATGACCCAATGAGACTTTATTGTGATAACAAATCTGTTATTAGTATAGCTCATAATCCAATGCAACATGATAGAACCAAACATATTGAGGTTGACAGACATTTTATCAAAGAAAAATTAGATAGTGGTTTAATCTGCACTCTATATGTTCCCTCACAAGACAACCTTGCAAATATTCTAACGAAGGGGCTAAACAACAACTACTTTGAGAGTATTGTTTCCAAGCTGGGAATGGAAAATACCTATTCACCAACTTGAGGGGGAGTGTTAGAATTTGTTTTTATTAGCTGTATTATTTGTGTTTTATTATTTCCTTATTTAGCAGACTATAATTATAGTGAATGATGGTATCCCACAATCATAGGGGTTTGGGTGGCTAGGTGGTATTATTATACTTCCTAAAATCATAGGGATTTGGGTGACTAGGTGGTATTATTATACTTCCTAAAATAACTTTCTAGCCTTGTATATATGAATTGTAATCTCAACATGATATGAATAAGAGTGATATTCTTTTCTACCCTAAATTATAACAATTACTATTCCTAACAATGTTCATGAGGTACTTGGTCACCCTAGATGATGGCAAGCCATGACTAATGAAATGCATGCACTTGAACACAATGGTACTCAGGAGCTTGTTCTCCTTCCTCCTGGTAAGAAGCCTAGGGTTGTAGATTGGTTTATGTTATTAAGGTTAGTCTTACTAGTGAAGTAAATCGTTTCAAAGCTTGGCTAGTAGTTAAGGCATACGCTTAATCCTCTCGACTATTGTGATACTTTTCTCTAATATTAGTATGTTCCTTGTTATTATTGTCATCACCACTAACCTTTTCGTTAACTTGACATTAAAAATGTCTTTCTTTATAGTGAACTATAAGAGGAAATTTAAATATATCAACCTTTTAGATTTGTTGTTCACAGAGTTTGGTTTAGTTTGTAAATTGCATCGATCTCTTTGTAGCTTGAAGCAATCACCCTGAGTTTAATTTGGTAAATTTAGTCATATTGTACAAATTTTTGGATTGAAAACGGGTGAGGCAGATCTTTCAATGTCTTAGCTTCATACTTTTTTTTTTGGAAAGCGTATATATCTTATGATATATATTTATATTATTATTATTATTATTATTATAGGAAATGATATTACTTGAATTGCTCAATTAAAAAATATTTAGGCTATCTAAACTATTTTCTTGATATTAAAGTGTGTCAACACCCAATTTCATCCGGACAAATAAAATTATTTTTGCAAATAAAAAAAAAAGAAAAAATAAAATAATAAAAAATAAGAAATTAAACTTTTTAATATGTGTTATTTAGTTTCTTTGTCATTTAGAATAAATAATAAAAAAATTGACTTTATAAGTAAAGTTTGATTAAATAATAATAAAAATAAGATAAAATGAAATTTGTAAAAAAAATGATAAAATAACAAAAAAAAAGTGTTGGGTCTGTCTTAAAATAAATTGAATAGTATAATTAAGTGAGCCCAATTGAATAGGGAGGTTCATTTATAAAAGATAGTTCTGATCTAGTTTGATAAAAATAGAAGTATAAATATTTTACTAAGAGGTTATTAGAAATAAAAAATGTTACTATTTACACCTCACTTATTTGTGCCACATAAGCCCCAAGGTTCACATAACTACACTGCCCATTCATGTCCCTATGCAACTTTAATATCCTTATAATTCTTTAATTAGTGCCTGACAAATTTTATTTCTTATTATTAAGAATCTAGATTAAGAATTACAAATACATTTTTTTGTTTTGTTGGCTTTTTACCTCCTCACACTTGTTACATTTAAGTGTATGCTTTTGGCATTTAATCACCTATTCCTCTTCTTCATACTATTCATACTATTCCTCATGCTTTTGACATTTAATCACCTATTCTTCTTCTTCATATAATGGATTCTTAATTAAGAATCATGATTGAGAGTGTTATGGAGGGAGATGACGGGATTAACAGAAAAAAAATTATAAAGAATTGATACAGAAATTGAGAGATACAGAGAATACATAGAGATACCTAGAAGTTTAGAGAGAAAAAGATATTGAGGGGATGTGGTTCTGTGAAAAAAATCAATAATATAGTTAAGGATATACAACTCCGAAGGAAACAAAAGCGAAAAGAAGAGGCTAAGTGGGAAGTCTGGTTCATATTTTCCCCTTTTATTTTGTGATGGTTCCCCTCTTTGTCTTTAATTTCGTACCAACCAATTCTACTTGTATTTGCTGTGTATTATTTTATCCTGTACAGTATGAATAGGTAATCAGTTTGTAAATATTGTTAAATTAAATTTGAATGATTCCATAAACTATTATAACTGTGCGATGTGAAGATTGTTGTTATTGGCATGTGTGATATTACTATTAGAGTGTTGATATGGTAGTTGTTACTGGCACTGATCTTGGGATTTTTGTTCATCTGACTGCTGGTTCTAGGTCTGATAGCTCTAAAAAAAATAGTAACATTATTATCCCAGAAAGAAATAATCACAAATCCTCGAGCGATCGTCATCCAAAACCTTATAAATCCAAAACCAATTCTTAAATTCCAAGAAATATCAACTCAGTAGCCAAGTCCAGAAGCCAAAACATACTAAGAAATCGAAAACAGTCGTCCGAAAATTTCCATCCAAAGCCAAAGCGCCTAAGAATCAAATATCCAAAATATATAGAACAATTCTCAGTCAGAGTTAGAAAACGAGTTTACTTTCAAAATAATCCCAAAACAAAAAAAAACGTATCAGGTTAGCACATAATCCTCGTCGCTATCCCCTATTTGGACATTCCTTAAATCATAATCCCATTTAGGGAAAACATACTCTCAAATAGAAGGATGTTGGAGCTACGTGTTAAAGAATTGGGATGTTGAATTGGGATGTTTGCGATGGGGTACATGGTTTTTACTGTGCACGGTTTACCCTGCATTTGGTCCTTTACCCTAATGAATCCCAGTTCCAATTTGGGATGAGAATGAGTGTAAAAAGTTGAGGCATTATATGTTTTTTAAATCATTTTAACCTAACTTTTTTCTTTTTTTTATTTTATTTTGTTATTATCTTCAAAATTGCATATACGATTTTCTTATATTCTTATCAGTATAATTTAGCATATAGTTATAATATTACCTAGTTATAGTTTTTTTTTTTCATTCACTTTTTATTGCCAGTAATGCACACACCACTATATATTACTTTTTCTTTCTTTCGATTGGTCAAGATTCATTTGTTAGTTTAGTTATTTTATTAAATATATATATATATATATATATATATACACGTATATATACATATAAATGCATACATATCTAAAGAAATAAAAACTGCAAATATTAGTTTTATATTCTATTTTGTTTGTTTTACTTAGCTTTCTAGATAATCATTTGTATTAGAAATTTAATAAAAAATAATAAATTTAAATATATATCTATATATATATATATACAAAACGTAAAAAAAAGAAACTTTCTAATATAAAATATGAAGTAATTAAGAAATAGAAAAAGGGGTTTTTAGAATTAAAAAAATATTTTCAGAAATAACAATAAAAAATATAAAATCTTTCAAAAAATTAAAACAATATCTAAATTTTGAAAAAAATAAAAAAATAATAAAACATTTTCTAAAAAGTAAAACTTTTTTTTTCAAAAAAAAATAAAAAAAAATAAAAAATTAATTAATTAATATAATCTCAAAATTGAAAAAAAAAATATATTAAACACATTCTTAAATCATTTTCAAATTAGGACGTGATCCCTGATTTTCCTTTGGAAATACTAGGACCAAGGATTCAAAAAATTAAAAATTAAAATTTGTCTTTATTATTATTTGTTTGTTTATTGTTCATTCTTTGTAAATATATTTTTTTAGTTGCTGTAATTATTACTTTTTGGAAAAGTTAATTTTGTAAAACTGCATTTATTTCTATTCATTTAATTAAAGATACCGTCTTAGGACGGGTGTTGTGGGGGTGCTGACATCTTCCTCACATGTAATCCACTCCCAAATCTTGAATCTGGCTAGTAGGTATTTTTATTTTTGATTTTTCTATAGTTTTTCCATAAAAAGCTATAGTGACAACTTCATTTTTCAATTTAAATATTTTTAGAAAAATAAATTTAAGACACCCATCGTGATCACAAAGTGACACAATCAAAAGAGTGAGTCATTATTTCATAAAGAAAAAATGCTCTTGATATTTTTAATGAGACTAATTTGAGAAATTACAAATCCTATTGACTCAAAATCAAAAGTTAATGAGAACAATGAGAACTTTTCTCAAACTTAGAAATATAGGCTTGTGAAAGAACTCATTTATCTCGTTATAACAAGACCTGATCTTTCTTATTCAATAAAAATTCCAAGCTAATTTATGCAAAATCTACACATTGATCACTCTAATGTTGTGATTCACATTCTTAAGATATCAAAAAGGAACCAAGACCACGATTATTATATGAGATCGTGGACTTATGTAGATTAAACAATTCATTCAAGAATTAAATTTTTGTTAGAAGGAGTAGATTAAATTGTATTGTGACAATTAAACAATTTTCCGTATTTCATAAGATAACTAAACATAAACAGATTAATTATTATGCCTCTAATATAATATTTCATAACATAACATATAGAAACTAATTGTGATTTTATTAAAAAGAAATTATTATCCAAAAATTTTATTAAGAGTCTATCAACTCTAGTAACACAAACATTCTAACTAAATCCCTAACAAGATCTAAGATTGAGTTTATATGTTTCAAGTTTGAGACATATAATCTATATGCTCTAATTTTAAAAGAAGTGTTAAAATGTAATGTTTATTATTATTATTATTATTATTATTATTATTATTATTTTGCTTTCTTATTTATCCAACTCTAGGATTAGGGTTTGAAGTAAGTGCCTTGGCCTTTCTTTAACATATATACATACATAAATCAAAAGCACAACAATATAGATCGAATAATGTCTTTTCTCCATCTTACTTATCATTAATTATCAAGATATCATGGTCCACCATTTGGGTTAACCAATTATAGTGATAGAATTATCGCCTGAAATGTTCAGTTCTATCTTCAATCCAATTTGAAAACAATGACAGATAAAATATGCTAACTAGACCGGATAACAAATAAAGCTAATAGAAAATTAGATCTGAAAGAAAACTTCCTTTGCTTTTTCAACCCTTCTCCACATAAACAATGCTCAGATTACAGGAGAACAAATGTTTAAAGCTAGGGAATAAAATATTCGAGATGTTTGCTCATTTATGAAACATGGTTGCGCAGCATTTGGAGCAATAATGCTATAAGGAACCATCAACGATCACAAGAAAAAATCTTCGCCTTTGTGGCATCTACTCGGAGCCCTGCACATTCTGGGACAAAAAAAACATGTACGTTAATTAATTATGTTCCAATCTAGTTCTTTAAATACATGCGTTGGCCTTGCCACCATGAGCAACACTATCAGACTGGTGCCCTGTTAGAACTAAAAAGTAATTGCACTAGGGAACCCGGAACATTGCTATTTAAAATAGCCTTCAAACAACGGGAAATAAGATAACTTCCTACAAACTATACTGACTCCAGAATCACGGTATATTTGACTAAACCAGAGACATAAACACAAACTTATGACTAAGTACAGCTATTAGCACATCTTCAAAATAAATAGAAAACTCACAGTTATAGGATCTCCACAACTTAAACAGCACTGGGTACCCTAACCCTAACCTTATGGCTGGGATCACTCCGATTACATGTAAGAACACATTGAACTATTTTATCTCATTGGTCATAAGTCAACGCAATTTATGTTCCTATTAATTTCTATTCCTTTTTCTCTTCCGTTTTAAATGGAAAAGACACCCTGAACAAATTAATGAAAGTTGAAAGTACACTGTCAATAAAGAGAAAGTTTTACATACCCTGAAAATACTATACTGATCAAATAATCCAATAAAACAAATGGCACTGTACATGATTGCACGCCATTGGATTAAATTTATAATATTTTATAAAAAATTAGATATAAATTTTTCGAGTAAGAGAAAAGACTTGAGGGAACAACTACACGCAGCAGCAGTATGTATATATCAGAAAAAAGGTACAAAAGAAGAATAGAGGCTAGTATTTTTCCTCAAATTGCTAAAAGGCCCATTATTTGGGGGGTGTACGAAAGGAAGAATAGAGAGTGAGGGAATGAAGAGCTGGCTAGGGAGAGTAGTGATTGAATGTGGGGTCAGTTAGTTGGTAGGGTTTTCTATTATATTGGAAAGTGAAGAGAGACATCTTTTGGATTATTCAGCAGTTGGTTATGGATAGAGAGCAACAGCTCTCTGTAGGAGCTTTGCTCTAGGACAGCAATTTTGTTTACTGTATTTTCCCTTCTGCTTTTGACCTAATAATATAATATTACCATATTTTCTGTGTTCTTTGTTCACTTTTTTGCAACTTCTATTTTCGGTTTTCCATCGTTCAGACTAGGAGGACCTGCTCAACCACTTAGGTGTTTCAGAATACATCGAAAAACAACTTTTATAAAATTTTACAATACCTATTTCCTTACAACAGATACAACTAGCCTTTTTCAAACAGAGATGATAAAAATTGCTACGAATAATCATTAGTACATAAGAATATATTTTCAAAGAAAGATAGCGATTTAGTTCTTCAATCAATATTTAGTCAAATTTAACAGACAGTAATTCTGCTGCCACACAAAACTAAATGTCTTTCCCCAATAGGTAGGGTTGGGTATATTCATCAAACAAAACTATAGTGTTCTACAGTATATCATATTCATATACAAACCATTGACCACTAAATTCTTAATAATTTCGCTTGTAGCATTTCTTAATCTCCCTTTCCTCTAGCAATACATCTTTCATTCTATCTACTACAGTGGTTTCTGGTCGTCTTAATATATGTTAAACCACCCAAAGCAAGATTCTACCAGTTTTTATATAATAATAGGTAACTTGACATCATTATCTCCAATGTATTCATTCCTACTTATATCTTGTCCAGTATGCTTATCTACCGCAACATGTTCTTTTCTCTATGTTAAGTTTATTCTCTTAATATTTCATCACCAAAACACTCAGTTTTGTACAATATCACAAGTTTACACTGTAGTGTACAATGTTCACAAGTTTGCCACAATCACGAATAACAAAAGGAAAATTTCCATTTGTTCACCTAGCTTGAATCATATGATTTACACTCAATTTATTTATGGGTCATTACATTCCCTTTTATTGTCATTTCGTATGATGGAACCAAGATAGTTAAATTGCATACGTGGTAACACAAGCCTCCATGCTTCAACTTTGAGAAAGGATTGGTTCACCTCTTACTAGACATACATTTCATACACTCCTAATTTCTATTTATACAAAAATCATGGTCTTCCAAAGCTTGTTTCCGTATCCCTGAGTGCTCAAGTGTTTCCTCTCAACTCTTCAACAAGGACATATTTACAAAATGCGTGCATTGTGGCACTAGTTGGATATACCTGGCTTCACATCCAATGTAGATAGTAGTTCTACGTTGACACTTGATAAGGGATGACAATGAGTGCGTTGTAAACCAATAATAAATCCTAATTGATTGAGTAATTTGGGACATTAACATTGATCAAAACTAAGAGAGCTAATAATGAGGAAAATCTGATTATAATCAACACTGTATTTTGGCGAGAGAGCAAACTCTAATTTTGTTATATTATAGATGATATAAAATTATAAGAATAAAATTTCAAATATCCAAATTCTAAAGGCTAGTGTGCCAATTTGGACTATTTCACTTCCATATGCAAAACAAACAGGCAACCTGTTTCTTTGTTCACAACAAATTTGCCGATAAACTCTCTCATTTTATTATTATCAATTTTGTAGTCATAGTTATGAATCATGGATACAAATGCATACAACTAGCCTAGTAAATGGTATCAAGAGAGAGTGGATAACAAGATAGTAAATGATGTTTCAAATATTGTAATCCAAACTTAAATATTCTATAGTACAATAACATAAATACTCCAAAATTACAAAAGAATAAAATAAATTCATCATAAACATCGTCATAGTATACACAAACAACCATCTTCAATTTAGGAGCAATAAGAAAATGGGAATCAGAAAAAAAAAAATGAAAGATGGTGAAATTCATAGTAAAAGGAGAAAAAAATATTAAATAAACAAAATAAGTCAAAGTGAATGGTTGTGAAGCATGAAGGATGAAAAACGAACAAAACATAAAAAAAAAAACTGAAAAGTGTAAAGTAGAAAAGAAAACAAAGCACAAAATAATAAATAAAAAAAGACAGACATCTGTTACGTGCATAAAAAGACTAAGCTTTGATGGTTGAGTGGAGACCAAAGCAAGAACAGAGACCTACGAGGGTCAATGGGTGGGGTGGGTACATGGGTGAGCCAGAAATAGATGACAACTAGTAGTGGGCCAGACAGCATAGTTCAAGACAAAAACTTTTTCCCTGAATGACCGAAGAACATTTTCAAATCCTATGATGTTTCTAAAGTAAACGAGCACTAGACTATCAACCAAAAAAGAAAGAGACTCGGAAGTCATTTACAATAGTGCCTGTAACGGCCCATTTTTCTGCAATTGTGCTATATAGTGGCCACAAACTTCAGATTGAAAGTTACAACCTTAAACAAGATGCCAATAATAATCGTCAATTTCATGCAAGATAGCAATTTTGGGTTGCTCTGGACCATTATTTAAGATTGACTACCATGATGCAAATGAGAACCTATAGCCATCACCTGCTGCAACACAACTCAAAATGACACTATATAACTGTCATTGTACATGATTTATAATTATTCCATTTCCACCAAGTATATTTAAAATCTTAACATTATAACCCTGCCTATTAATAGCTTTTGACATATGACTGTAACATATCACATATGTTTTGAATAATCATGTGATAAAGAAAGATTGGGAGAACCACACCACAAAAGCTAGCCATTGTAATTGGATAGCCCAGTGCCCTATAAACACCAGAATCTCATACTTCCAATGAGGGAGTGGGACAAAGGTCCCATACCTTTCTATTGATTGTAGCATTATATATAAAGAAGAAAATAAAATAAAAATCCTACCTGAGCAGCAGTTTCGGAGACCTTAGGTAGGGGTAATTTTGTTGGAGGTCCATCAAACAGACGAGAACATTCTGCATATGCAGATCCGATTCCAACTCCAGCACCAAAAGCAATAGATGCCCATCGAGTTACAGGACTCCCTAGTACAATAATCAGAAGCAAAGAAATTCAACATTAACAATTTGGAAAGTTTCAACAACAAAGATTCAAGCATTTGGGGAAGTCATACAAGTCTCAACCATAAAGGTATATAATACTTAAAAAATGATTATATTGTATAATAAAATACATTATAAACACACTTGAAAAGGAAGAGAGACAAAATAAATATTTTATTATTTACTATCATGAAAATTACATTCTCAACTCCTCTATCTGTAACAATCACATTCTCTTAAAAAAGGAAATAAAAATCATTTGAAATGAATCAGTAGATTCAATGGATATTTTTCCTAATAACTATAGACATATTAGGATATTTTTATTCCAATAATCTCCTATTTACAACAAACACCAAACTAAACCACCAACAATGAAATAACTTAACCTTGGTTTATATAATGTAAGAAAATAAAATAAAATCAATAGATTAAATTGATTATAAATACCAACTTTTCTAATTAAGATGAGACTACTAATGAAAACACTAATCATGACACCCACCTAACAAATTGGCTTATATGTCATAAATTGTATGCTCAACAAACTTTATAAAATATAGGCCATCATTCTTTTTTCAAACTGACATTGGTCTTCAATACAATCATCACAGGCTCAAAGGCAGTAGGTCCAACAGCATGCAAGTCCAATTTAGCAAAACAAATAGGACTTTCAAAATTTATTTTCAAAATGCACACATACTAAAAGAAAAAACAATGCATGGGGTTGGGGATAGTTACAGTTTTAATCCAAATCTGCAGAGCAAAGGCATGGTAAAGCACTAATTAAAATAAAAGGGACGCTTAAAAATGTTTTACATTCCTGAAAATATGTCTAACTTGCTTTAAGCCCCTGCAAATAAATTGGTTTTTGATCCTTGTAATGTTCACCATCCTTATTAATTTTAGTACTTGCCATCACAGCAGAGACTAAAATCACAAAACCACTATATTTTGCAGGGACGAAATTGCATGGGAAAATAAACCACTATATTTACAGGGACCAAGACCAAAAGTTGTTATATTTTGCAAGAACATAAAAACAAAGTTGTTATATTTGTAAGGACATAAAACATGTTGCTTCAGGAAGTTCATGTGAGGAACCTAAACAAGTGAGAACAAACTTTACATGGATCAAAAACCAAATTTTTTGAAGCACTTTAAAATCACTATTTGCAAGGACCTTGAACATAATTAAGCCAAAAAAATTATGCTATATCGTAGATGCTCCATTTAATCATGCTAGTTGATAACGTTGTAGATAGACCAGGTGCACAAAACATTGATGTTGAGCGGTTTGCACCTTAATGTTTGCAACTGATAAAGTAAGTATATTTTAATAAAGAAAATATAGGTTTGGTGTCAAGGAAGAAGGAAACAAGAGAATGACATTTACCAATGATATCAGTGAATATTCCATTGATAGGATGTAATGTTCACAATTTCCCAGCATAATATGCCTATTTATAGTAATAATTAGATCAAGTACTACAATCACTAGCACAATCTCAGGTCGACTAGGAAAGAGACCAAGTAATCATATAAAATAAGGAACATAATAAAGAAATGTAAAGAGCCATTTGGTTCTATTAGAAATATAAATGTAAACATGCAGTTACTAGCTATTTTCAGTTTGTTTTTACTTTGAACAAGCAATTTCTCTTTCACTTTGTTTCCTATTTTCAGAAGTTTATGTGAGGAATAGGGGAAACAACTTCTTATTTTTTTCTATTTTTCATTTTCACCTTTTCCTAGACATTTTCTCAAAACCAAACAACGCCCAAAAAATCAGTAAACAACTCTGAGATTGCTTGCACAATTGATTGATTTTACAAAGGATAATCTAATGAAGAACTGAATATTTCCTAATACTCTCCTACAAGAAAAGGCCAACAAATCCGTGAAAAACACAATCCATCTTAACCAAAACCTATCACCCAAAAAGAAGATAAAATTGGTCCAAGGGCAGCCAGTATAAAGAAGAGAAAGAGAAAAGACTAAAAATTCAATGACCAAGAACAAAAGAAAATCCTAGAATGACTCAGGCTTTCAAAGTTTCAATACCCTTAGCTGGCTGTGGGGGAAACAGTCTGCAGCAGAAGCCTCAAAAAGCATTATTATAACTGTAGAGAATACTGGAATGTTCTCTGTCCAACCCACTAACTGATTTTCAAACAAAAAGTAGACACAGCTAAGCATCAATCATCTTGCCAGGGGTAATTGCCCTCGGGCATTAGCAAGGTGTTTTGATTATTGATTTTTGTATTAGGTTAGGCAAATTCTTGTAAGTTTAAGCGTGGAATCTAAGCAAATTTCTGTTTCGTATTGTCCCTTAACATATCTGACAGTGTTTATCCTCTAAGCATATTTTCATTTTCTAGAAGTTTGTCCCCTGAGCATTCCAATAGAGAGTACTCGAAGAAAAAACAATATGAGAAAAAATATCTACTCTATTCTTTGGCTCTAAAAGCACTCGTTGTGGAAACAATTTAAAAAATGTAAGACTTTTCTTATGAGAAATTGATTGCTGAAGAGAATGAAAGTGTTTTAAAAGAACAAAAGGGTCAGAACATAATGTGGCACATATATCAAATTAGTGTTGTGAATGAAATCTTGTGAGAAAGCAAACAGACACAAAAAGTTGTGACATCTAGCATTCTTCCGAACTGACCTGTAATTACGGGATAAGGGATAGAAGATTTGAGAGGAATTTGGAAGATTTGTTTTTCATTTAGGGTTAATATAATAGGGAAGATCAAGTATCTAATAAGAATGATAACAGAATATGAAGGCAGATAAATGTGGTGCTTTCATCTCGGTTCTCCAGGAAACCATAACACTCAGCATATTTAGAAAAGAAATGAATCAAAGAAATACGGTACTGACTGAAAAATAGGAGACCGGCAAATGCACCGGCAGCCGAAGAGTAGACGAAGCGACGGACGGTGAGATCAAGGCAGGCGTCCCATTTGGCATCGAGGTCATGATGTGGGGGAATGATTTGCTTGTCAGCCATTGTAGTTGTAGGGTTAGAACCACCTCTGCTTTTTTTCTTTTTCGGTTTTTTATCAAACAACTAGTCTCTGCTCTGATATTTCTTCTATTTTCATTCTGGATGTTCTTTTATTTGTTTGCAAAACATTTGCCCATTGGGGTTCGGGTGGTGGCATGTTTGTTTACCTTTCCTAGGTAATTACTTTCAGCACCCATGTAATTTCCTCCTATATCCCACATTTTTTAAATATTATTTTATATCTTTTTGAAACTCTTTAAACTATAAATGTAGTCTTATTAAATTTGAAGTGAAAAATATTTGTCTTTGTTTTGTGGGAAAGAATATAAAAAGTAATAGATATAAAATATTTTAAAACAGATAATTAATTTCTTAAAAAATTATACTAAGGTTAAATGTTAATAAAAGAATTGTTAGAATTGTTAGAAGTAATTTAATTATTAACTGAAGTATTACTAATTTATATATTTGGAATAAATATTACTAATAAAAATTGTTGATAGAAGAATTATTTAGAATAAAATTTCAAAGTTTAATAATTGAATTTAAATTGATGGTTGAATTCAATATGAATTTTGTTTTCGAAATAAACGTAATGCAAAATTTTAAGATTAATTAAAATTTTAAAGACTGTTAAATTCAAATATAAATTTAAAAATTAATTTCAATTTAGTGCAATAAATTAATCATTGCTGGAAAATTGTTGATAATAAAATTTGGAAATTTAAATTAATGTATTATTGATAATTGAAAATTATTAAAAAGTATTAAATCAAATAGACTAATGTTATATATTATAATTAATTTAATTGAATATTAGTAAATTTATAACATTAATTTAGAAAAGGTTGGGTGGCCTAAGTTATGGGGTTGCAGCAGGAGTCCAGATTGTGATTAACCATTTATGTCAGGCTGAATGCGAGGATGTCATGCTACCATAGTTTTGTGTTTTTTTAATAGGTGGCTTCTGAGGAAGAGTGCCCTCGTTTCCATTATTGTTATTATATTATAAGATGCGTGGTGCTCGTGGGACGCATTCTCTGTTTTTATTTCGAAAAGAAAATATTTTCAGTGTGTTCCTTTATATTGTTATACTGGAAGCGGTATTCATGAGTGTGAGATAGCTAGCTAGCTGCATCTTGGCTATTACGTTCATGTCTATATCAGACACACTTAGTCACACCATGAGAGTATTAGGAATATCATCTCTGAATTTGACCCCATCTACATGTGCTATCGTTACTTTGCTTGCTACGGTGCTGATATGGTGGTTTTGGAATGCGCTCAACTGGATATGGCTGAGACCTAAGAGGATAGAGAGGCGTCTCAAGGAGCAGGGATTCCAAGGCAATTCCTACCGTCCCATGGTTGGAGATATCAGGGATATGGTTAAAATGATTAAGCAAGCCAAATCCAAACCCATGGATCCTCACTCTAATGACATTGCGCCTCGTGTATTGCCTTACGTTGTCCACACCATCGCAAAATATGGTGAGTCACTCACATACCACATCAATTCTGATACTACTCATTACTTAATGCCAAACCTTTATCCAGTCAGTTGTCAAATTGAAATTAGCTTTGTATAAGAAAACGGAATGAACAGCACCTGATCAACTATGTATGCCTTTTCCTTTTAAAAGTTTTACTAATAACGTTTTAACATTATTAAATACAGGTAAGAATTCATTTATGTGGCTTGGACCAAGACCAAGGGTATTCATCTTGGATCCGGACAGATTCAAAGAAATGGCTACAAAGGTCTATGACTTTCAAAAGCCCGACACGAGTCCGCTTTTCAAGCTCCTAGCATCAGGATTTGCAAATTATGACGGTGACAAGTGGGCTAAACACAGAAAGATCGTGAGTCCAGCATTTAATGTAGAGAAATTGAAGGTTAGTTTGTCGTTTATATCAGTTCACTTGTATGATCTGCAGGTTATCTCGTAAAATGTTTTGCATTAGCATGCAAACAGGCCAAATAAACAAAAGGAATTGACTACATTACTTTCACTGGGAATGAATGAACCCTCTCAGTGTGAAATTTTCACTATGACATTTAAAAATATCGTGTTTACTTCTTTATGCATAGATATTGGATGAGTGGAGCGTGTCAAACGTTGAAAGTATTTCTAAAGAATGGCACTAGTATTCCACAAGAGAAGCCATTCACATTTCTAGTGTTGTTTGCTCCTTTCTCATGTATGATAAACCCTTATGTTTCTTTCGAGTGATGTTAACACATTATAACATGGTCTGTTTTTATGATTTATGAAAAATCGCCACAGGTCTTAGTACCAATATTTTGCCAGAGTTGCGAAGATTTGGTCAGCCAGTTGGAGAGTGCGTTATCTTCGTCCAATGGGTCGGGTGAGTTAGATGTGTGGCCTTTTGTCCAAAACGTGTCAAGCGACGTCCTTGCTCGTGCAGGCTTTGGAAGTAGCTACCAAGAAGGAAAAAGGGTATTCGAACTTCAAAGGGAAATGCTTCAACTTACAATGACGCTCTTTAAGTTTGCTTTCATTCCAGGTTACAGGTAATATAACATTTGGAACTGAAATTCATTTATGATTTGGTTATACAGAGCATATCCGTTCCAGGGGAAAGCATGTTGTACTATGGCGTGAAAAAATTATTAAAGTTGAAAAGGTTTCGGTGGTCTAATGGTGAATGACACTTTTAATGGTTGTTATCTGGTAGGTTTCTGCCAACGCGTACCAACAGGAGGATGAAAGCAATTGACAAGGAAATAAGAACATCACTTATGGGTATCATCAACCGAAGATTAAAAGCAATGGAAGCAGGGGAGCCTACGAACAATGACTTGTTAGGCGTACTGTTGGAATCAAATTACAGAGAATCTGAAAAGAAGAGTGGTGGAGGAATGAGTTTAAGGGAAGTAGTGGAAGAAGTCAAGCTATTTTACTTGGCAGGGCAGGAAGCGAATGCAGAGTTACTGGTCTGGACTTTGTTATTGTTAAGCAAGCATCCTGATTGGCAAGCAAAGGCGAGGGAGGAGGTTTTCCAGGTGTTCGGTAATGAAAAGCCGGATTATGAGAGGCTTGGGCAGCTTAAAATTGTAAGTTTGATATAATTAGCACAATGTCTTGACTTCATTCGTTTGAAGAGGGATAACATTTCACTTCGCCCTAATCACTCTTTATCGAACAGGTGTCAATGATTCTACAGGAGAGTCTCAGATTATATCCACCAGTGGTCATGTTCGCTCGGTATCTTCGTAAAGATACAAAACTTGGAGACCTTACAATTCCCGCAGGAGTGGAGCTTATAGTACCTGTGTCAATATTACACCAGGAAAGGGAGTATTGGGGCGATGATGCCGGGGAATTCAATCCAGAAAGATTCTCGGAAGGTGTCTCGAAGGCAACAAACGGCAAGCTTTCATACCTCCCATTTGGATGGGGTCCTCGACTATGCATAGGACAAAACTTTGGTTTGTTAGAAGCAAAAGTAGCTGTGTCAATGATCCTGCAACGTTTCTCCCTCGAGTTTTCTCCGTCTTATGCTCATGCCCCGTCCTTTATTATTACTCTACAGCCTGAGCGTGGGGCTCACATCATTTTACACAAACTGTAGAATGCTGTTTACGGCCTCTTTTCATAGACGTAGAAGTGTTTTTCAGAGTTTTTCTATGGAAAATATGTAAGTTTTTCGAAGCATTTTTACTTTGAATCCGAACAGACCTTTTAGTTGTTAGTAAAGAAAAATAAAATAAATTAGGCTTCTTTGAAGCTTGCATGCATTCTTAAGGAGCCTGTAATGTTAATTTGCCATTCCTAGTAGTTTTTTTTAGAGAGATGAGAAATATGAACCTTTATAAAATCTATTTCAAGACCCGGTCATGGCTGTTAGATCCATGATAGTTAGTATTACACAATATGTGATTCAGAAGTCTGATAATGCAAATTATTATGAGTGCATATTTTTTTTCTTTTTCAAATTACTGCATGCCATGAGTTGCTAGAGTATTGCTTGAATCACAATCTCGAAGTCAATCACATGATATTGGCATAAAGTGGTTGCAAGAAATGCCACCTTAGTTGTCCTGGTTTTTCGTCGCGTCCCATGAGGCACGACAAAGTTCTCAGTCAAACACCCAATTCATTATGTTACCAATTTTCAACAATAATTATTATTTATTTTGCTATTACATTTATTGTTTGACTAAAATGTTAACTTGACAATGTTAGAGATTTGTTAAATGTTGTATCATATTCAAAAGTTTTCTATACTAAGAAATTGAGATAAAATATGTATCTTTTTTCTCAACTCATCAAAACATTTTTTCTTTTCTAAAGAAAAAGTCACAAAAGGAGTATAAGTTTCAAAGCGAATAAATGTATCAAATGCAATGCTTCAATACAGGATTGAAACATTAAGATTACGATAATTTTAATATAAGTTATATTTTATCATAGTAATTGGGGGAGTAATATTCATTTTCATTTTTGTCGTTGAAGATAGTGATGGATAAGTTTTCTAATAAAATTTGTGGCATTTAGCTTCATAAAATTGAATGTGGTTGTGTGTAAGTTGACTTGATGTTGATTATGATAATTTTATTATAAATAGTTTTTTTTATTATCATAGTAAATTGAAGACTGAATATCTGTTTTCGTCTTTAGAGATATTGGAAGTGATGGGTAAATTTTTAAATAAAAAATTGTGATATTTAGGATTTTAAAATTGGATTCCCTATCGTAACGATTGTCGAACAAAATTTTAAAAACGTGTGGTTGTGATATTTACTTTTTAGATCACCTTTTTGGGTGTGTCGCAACTGGGGTCACGACGGGAACGGCGAACAAAAATAAAATTATCTTAATTTTCAAAACAGAGGAGTCACCACCATAGTTATTAGGAAAAACTGTGGAAAACAAAAAACAAGATAAGACAAGTTTGCGAAAACGGATTTCGAGTCTGGGAGTCGGTTACGTGTGGGGAAGGTGTTAGCACCCCCACAACGCCCGTCCTAAGACGTACCTTTAATTAAATAAGTAATCTGAGTGTGATTTTTTAAAGCATTTATTTTTCCAAAAAAAAGATTAAGATAAAACAAACAAAATATTTTTTTGATTTTAGGGAGCCCGACAAGGTTTGACCTTACTCCTACGTATCTCCATCAGAGATTGAGAATCAGGGTTACGTAGTTCTTTGTTGATAAGATTGTTGGTTGTCTTGATTTTTTTTTTTTTAATTTTAGAAAGCTTGTTTGAAAATAAGGTAAGTGAATAACACTAGTGCCAGGTTTAAAGCCTGGGCTTTGGATAATAGTGTCAGGTTTAAGGCTTGGGCTTTGGGTAAGATGCCAGGTTTAAGGCTTGGGCTTTGGGTAAGATGCCAGGTTTAAAGTCTGGGCTTTGAGTAACGATGTCAGGTTTAAAGCCTGGGCTTTGAGCAACAGTGTCAGGTTTAAAGCCTGGGCTTTGAGTAATGGTGCCAGGTTTAAAGCCTGGATTTTGAGAAATGATGTCAGGTTTAAAGCCTGGGCTTTGAATAAGGTGTCAGGTTTAAAGCCTGGGCTTTGAATAAGGTACCATGTGCAAATACTAATTGGGGTGGTGCAGGAAGCAGCTCCACTAGTCAAAAACCACTTATGATCAAGGGCTTTTTAGGGATTGAGAAGAGTGTGGGTGCAAATCTGGATTAATGGGGGTGCATGAAGTAGATCCGCTAATCAGAAATCCAACCAAGGTTGAGGGCATTTTGGGGATTAAGAAGAATTGGAGTGTAGATCTTAATTAATGGGGGGAAGGAAGTAGATCCGCTAATCAGAAATCCAACCAGGGTTGAGGGCATTTTGGGGATTAAGAAGAATTGGAGTGTAGATCTTAATTAATAGGGGTGCAGGAAGTAGATCCGCTAATCAGAAATCCAACCAGGGTTGAGAGCATTTTGGGGATTAAGAAAAATTGGAGTGTAGATCTTAATTAATGGGGGTGCGAATAGGAAGGCCCCAACTCCATAACCCTAGGCCATCATCGCCTCAACCCTAAGCCACCACCACCTTACTCCAAACTCATGTTAGGTCTACCAACCCAAAGCGGCAGCGGTGACGGTGAAGAGGAGCAGCGTCGGCAGCGGCAGGCGGTGCGGCGACGGCGCGGAAGGAACGGTGGGTGACAGCGGAGGTTGTGTTTGGGACTGTTTTGGAGTGGTTTTGGGAGCACAAAATACATAGAATAATGTATGGAAGATAGAAGATGATGAATTTTTTTATTATTTAAGAAATAAGAAAAAAACAAAATGTCATAAAGAGCAAAATGACCTTTTTTTTTTATTTTTTTATCTTTATATGAAAATGAAATGATGAAGAAATAAAAAAAAACATCACAGGAAGATAAGAACACATGATTTACAAATTTCAAACTTCAAGATCCATATGAAAATCTAAACCTTACAAATCATACCTGTGAGCGTTCTTCAAAAATGATAACCTCCTTTCCAAAAGTTTCTTGGTTCTCAGTTTTAAACTGAGTGTGGATAGTAAGACAGGAGAATCAATCTTCTCTACTTTTTCTCTCTTTTTTTCTCTTTTTCTTCGTATCTCTCAAAGTGATCAATAGTAGTGAATCTTCTTTTTTTATTATTTAATTTATTTTTATTTTGAAAGTAGTTTAGAGCGGTTTCGAAAGACTGACTCAACGTGAGATGAAACAGTTTGAGAACGGTCATATTTTATTTTTTATATTTTTTTGTTATTGTGAAATGAGAATATGGGTGGTTCAGAACAGTTTTAAGATTGACTGATTCTCTTTTTTTATTATTATTTTAAAAATGAATTAAAAGAAGCAGTTTTAAAACAGTTTCAATTTCTTTTTATGTATTTTTATTTTATTTATTATTCTGTTTTTATTTTTATGTTATTTATTTATTTGATTTTTCATTTCTTTTCTTCATTATTTTTTTATTTACTTTGTTTTTCTGTTTTGTTAACTGTTATTATTTTTTATGTTTTGTAAAAATAATGGATAAATTCAAACCTCTTTTTATTTGTTTTATTATTTATTAATTTTTTAATAAAAACCTCAAGTAATCAAGTGTATATATTTTTTCTATTTATTATTTTATTATTTTTTTTATTTTGATTATTCAATTAATTGTAGACACATTTTTCTGTTTTCTTAATTTTAATTTATTTACCCGGACAGAATCGGGTGTTGACAGGGTGGATGTATTTAGTTAGGTGTGTGTAAGTTATAATATAAACCCAATTAAAATTAAGACAATTAAAGTTTAAAACAAATTCCAAAGTAGAATCTACGATCCATGTGTATGATTCTATGATTTACGATTTTGTGAGCTCTTCACGATCCTATTCATAATCTCGATTTTAACTACCTTACCAATATGTTAGGTGCTAAAGTATTATTTTTCTCCATCTTAACTATGTTTCTCTCTTTTGATAGGGAGATGGAGACGTTGTATGTAGATTTGTTAGGGTATGAAGTTCAAAGTTTCTAATATTTTCCAAGAAAGAATCATTATGTTAATAAGTTCGTCTTTATTGGCATTGCTAATAAGTTAGATTTTAGGTGGTACAAAATTATGCCTTCTAGCATTAGTCTTGACTTTTTTTTTTCATAATAGGGTTCAACTTCTTATGAAATAAGTCTTGTAGGGAGTCTATTTTGTTTTCCCTTTTACATGGGTTTGGTTTTACCTCCCTTATATTTTTGTTTTTTTGCCTTTTAATAATATGTTTCATGTAATGACATGTGATTGATGACTTTTGTGGTGTCAACCTAACTGAGATGTCAATGTTCACAGTGATACCTAACATGAGTTTTATTAAAAAAATTCTAATATTTCTCTCTTTTCTTAAGACAATTTGAACTAGGATGGCTGAATTTGGAACAACCTCTTTCTTCTATGTTTGCTTAAATATTATTGCCATGGTTGGAGTTGTTCAAATTGAAGATGAGTTTTTGGCTTCGAGTATTTTCTTTTATAGGGGTTTGTTTTTCTTGCTTGTTTTCATTTGCCCCAAATACCTTTTTTATTTGTTTAGGTTTAAGGTTATGGAATTGAAAGAAGGTATGATGAACACTAAAATAAGAAATGTAAAAGAAGATAATAGACAAGTTTAGAGACACACACAAAGGAAACAACGACAAGATCACCATTAGAATTTTGTAGAAGTTTTATATTGATGTAGTTGTGGAACAACGAGACTAACATTAAGGCCATAACAATTGAAATCTTGTTCCTTCATTATTGATTAAGGCTTTAAGGTTTGGATTTTGAGGTTTGGTGTTAGGGTTAGGGCTTGAGATTTGGAGGTGCGAGATGAGACGTTTGAAAGTTAAAACTTTAGGATTTAGGATTTAAGATTTAAAGGTTGAGGTTTAGGATTGAATGTTGACAGTATAAGTATGATGTTAGGAATGCAAACATTGAGGTTTGGAGTTCAAGTTTGTTAATTTAGGGTTTAGGTTTAGGGTTTAGGGTTTATATTGTCATAAGATAGATGATGATTCTCTCATAGTTGACTTATACTTCAAGAAGGTTGTGTGTTTACATGGTATTCCTCAAACAATTACTTCAGACCGAGATGTGAAGTTCATGAGTCACTTTTGGTGAACTATATGAAGGAAAATGGGAACTCGTTTGCAGTTTAGTTCTGCTAGTCATCCACATAAAGATGGCCAAACAAAAGTGGTCAACAAAAGCTTTGGAAATTTGTTACGAAGTTTTGATGGCAAACATATTCACTAGTGGGATCTTGTGCTTTTACAAGCTGAGTTTTTTGTGCAATAAATCTGTCAGTCAGACAATAGAAAAATGCCCATTTGAGGTGGTTTAGGGTTAACGTCTTTTTAGTCCATTAGACATTCCCTCATTGTTTACTCTCCAAGAGTAAAATTTAAATGTTGATGAACATGCTGAGCAAATCAAGAAGCTTCATGAGGATGTAAGACAAAAGATATTACGTCAGAATGCGCAATATCAAAACCAAACCAACAAACACAGAAGACTAGTTATTTTCAAAGAAGGGGACTTGGTTTGGATTCAATAAGAAAGGAGCGATTTCCTCAGTCTCGCGGCAAGTTGTCTCATAGGGCAGATGGTCCATTTAAAGTCTTGGAGGGCTTTAATGATAACGCTTACAAGATTGAGCTTCTCGAAACTTATGGAGTGTCATATACTTTTAATGTAGCTGATCTATCACCTTATTATGGGGAAGACAAAGATCTGATAGAAGAAAACGCTTAGTTTTTTCCAACCTGGGGAGAATGATGCAGGAGCATGTGTATATGTTAAGTCCCACATAGAAAAGTTAGAAAAGTTTCTCATCCCCTGCTATTATAAATATGTACTCATGTAAATCTTTTAATACGAGTTGAATAAAAAGTGATTTATAATATAAATTGTGTTTATTTTCTTCAAATTATCTCTTTTAAGAGTAAGAGGTAGTTAATATCCTTGGCTAGCTAGCCAACATGGTTTTTTTTTTGGATATTCTCACCATAATGGAGTTAGTAAACTCACCACGATTGGTGACCAAACGACGTTCCAACGTCAAACTCCACTGTGAATTAAATGAGTGCAAGTAGTGTAAAAAAGATGTCTATTATTTCGCTCAGCCACCCCATTTTGTTGAGGTGTATAAGCATGTGAATTTTGGCGAAGAATTCCATGAGGATTCATAAAAGTGTTAAAAAAATAAGAAAGATTCTCACGAGCATTATCACTGTGTAAGGTTCCAACCGAAACTCCAAATTGATTTATTATTTCATTATAAAAGGATTGAAATATAGAAAACAACTTAGGATGATTTTTCATTAAAAATAACCAAATTCATATTGAATAATCATCAATAAAAGTAACAAAATACTGAAATTGTAAATTAGACTTAACTCAACTTAATCCCAAAATGTTAGAGTGAACCAAGGCAAAGGGGGACGAAGCATATTGTTAAATACTAATAGGAAAAAAACTGCGACTATGTTTCCCTAAATGACACGACTCACAAGACAAACTAGATAACATAGACAAACGTGAAACAAGTTGTTGCACCTTGACAAGACTAGGATGACTCGCCTGAGCATGAAGGAGAGATGGAGAATCCATGGTCGTGTCAACATGTGCAGATGTTTGTAGGTGATAAAGACCATGAGACTCACATTTGGTGCAAATTATCCGTCCTAAACTTCGGTCCTGTAAACTAAAAAAATCTTTGGTAAAATAAATAACACAATCAATAGAATGAGTGAGACGATTAATAGATAAAGTTAAAGGGAGACCATAGACATAAAGAATATTATCAATAGATAAAGAAATGAGATGAATAGCGCCAACACCTTGAGATGAAACCCTAGAGCCATTAGGCATGGTAATAATGGGTAAATAATCGAAGGTAGACATAGAAGAGAAAAGAAAATTATTACCAGTAGTGTGATCTGTAGCACCGAAGCTCAACCTTGTTTGGTAGTTTCTGTGCCTAAAAGAGTCATGAAATTTTAACTGAAATGTTTTCAGTCGTACTGTTGGGAGATAGTAACAAATTAACCAAAGATGATGTTAGGATGTTTTGGATGCAAAACCAAGTCATGTTGGGTTGGTTTATACCTGAGACACATTTTCGTGTTTTCTTAACTCAAATGTGCAATTTTGATCGAAACGTTTTTCAGCCATAGTGACGGAAAATAATCAATAATGATTAATTAATAAATACTTTTTAGCTTAAGGAAACATGTGTTATAAAATTTATCCTTTTAATTAATCACTAAAATTTATAAAATGATAACAAAAATATTTCTAAATAAAAAAATATGTAATAGATTTTGTTTATTTATATTGCAATCATAAAGGGTTTAATATTTCTTAATTTTTGTCTCTTTTTGTGTGGCTTTCTTTCTAAATTGAAAGGATGAAAGTCTGGTGTAGAACTATCATTTTTTCTTCTTCTATAATAAACATGGATGATATTTTCTACATGCATGCATTCTTTCTTAATGAGTCTAAATGAGAATTTCTTTTATACGATATTATTCTTAACTTGTTAACAAATAAACATGTCATGTTTCAAACGAATTATAATATCTTAAAGGATATACAAAATGTCCATGAATTATACGATATGTTGGTTCAAGAGGAAACAAAGCGCAAAAATTAAAGGAAGTCACTGAGTTCATTACTAAGTCATCAAGTGAATAAAAGAGTTGAAAATAAATTTATGAAGAAATATGATAAGGGAAATTTTGTCAGTAAAGATTATGAGGCACATGTGCAAATATGAAAGAAAACATCAAAGAGCAATTGTTGAGTGTATTTTTATTCATACTTATAGTGTTTAACCTTGATTTTCTTAGACTATAATTGAGAATAAATCCATTGTTTTAAATAACGTTTACCCAATCAGGATTACTTAGACCTTAATTGAGATTATTAGTTAAACTTGAATTTTAAGCATATTCTCTTACTTTTCTTATGTATAATTATTTGTAGATGTTATATGGGCTACAAATATAATCAAATGTTTTGCAATGATATTTGTCGCAACCGGGATCACGACGGGGACGGCAAACAAAAATCATTTTATTTTTAATTTTCAAAACAGAGGAGTCGCCACCATAATTTATTAAAGGAAAAACTAAGGAAAAACCAAAAAAAAACTCGGATAAGGCAAGTTCACGAAACCAGATTTAGAATCCGGGAGTCGGTTACGTGTGGGGAAGGTATTAGCACCCCCACAACGCCCGCCCTAAGGCGGTACCTTTAATTAAATAAGTAAAATAAAGAGTGTGGTTTTTTCAAAATATTTATTTT
>Ga0209489_103186_pt1 | contig 32370 bp, 15 predicted proteins | sample SiratrowhiteBW_FD_187527 | JGI IMG/M metagenome (GOLD analysis project Ga0209489, IMG submission 187527) | Root nodule microbial communities of legume samples collected from California, USA - Siratro white BW (SPAdes) (version 2) | ecosystem: Host-associated > Plants > Roots > Nodule | place...
TTTTTTTTTTTTTTTTTTTTTTTAATTCTATCAACAGTAATACAAAAATGTTGGCTGATTATTAAGTAAAGGGGAAATTAATTTTTAGAAAATTAAATAGCTTTTAATCAACCTGCATTTTCAGAATACTTAATTAGCTAACAAGACTTCTGTCATGGAAAAAAATAATGTAAATTGATATTTTGTTTTTGTGATTGTTAGAGGTTCTGCAGTTCGATGTGGGCCTCAGATTCGGCAGTTAATGATATGCAATAATTCAGAATACCTCTCCTTTTCTTTGTTTTTGTAATCTTATACATGGTTCTCTTTTTTGAATTTTAATACAAAACACATGATGTTGAAGAGTCTGTGCTGCAGATTTCGTTAACGTTATTTCCCTTTCTAATTGTAGATGAGTTAGTGCTGAGTTGCAGAATATTCTTTTCCATTTTTAATTATATGCAGAAGCTTCTTAATTCTTATCCATACCTGAGTTTCTGAGTAAAGATACACATAATAAAAAAGATGCAGAAAGCACGAATGGTGATGACTTAAGCTATAAAGAAAAAGAGACAGAACATGGAGAACGAAGGTGTTGTGCTTTAGTTTCATAAAATATAAATATACCTGCTTTTCTGTATTTTTGTATGTGTACATGATGGAACCAACCTAAAGTATCATCACTGTCGTGCTTTCTTCTTTTTCTTTTCTGTTTTCTTTTTGGCTTTTGATCATTCAAAATTAATAATTTAATTGAAACAGAATATATTTCATCTATAATTGCTTATCAAATGGGGCAGGGCCATTTTTTTACAGACCATCAGGTTTACGCTTTAGAAGGAATTATGCCTTAAAAAATATTAACCTTTAAATACTTTATAAAAAGTCTTACAAAAATAATTTTATTTAATAGAAACAATTTATTTAAATAAACTATAAGTATCATTAATATGACAATTATGTTCCAATAAGTGATGAATACGCTTTCCATGACATTGTATAATCAGATTTTAAATATAAAGGGTAATGTTATACTTATTTCAGTGTTTAATGACAAATGCGACTAGTCAATATTAATAGATAGATTAATTAGTTTAAATACATTTTTGGCTATTAATCAGAGAAGAAAAACCAAAGTAGTTTCATATTATTTGTTCAAACAAAAATTGCATACGTGCGGATGGGATGGTTGTGGAGTTATTAAATTTTTAATAAAGCCATTGACAAATTAATATAGACTATTGCACTTTGTCTATGATTAAAATTTTACTTAAAAGTGGCACGCTAATAAATGAAAAAAAATTGCTTTATTAAGTAAAATTATATAAAACCCTATAACATTCAAAATGGTTACTATGAGATAAGATACTAATACAATATTTTCCAAATTTCTTTCTGTCTTCTAGTTTCGAATTCGTTATTTATGGTCCATTACATCATGGATTAAACTTTTTCTAATTTAAATGCGTTTAACCATCATTGACTGTATTCAACAAATAAAACAAAAAAATGCTGTTCTTTCCTCTTTTTATCAATGAATTTAGATTAAATCTGAGATTCATTCAATCTTATTTCATAAATCATCATACTAACTATTCAGAGTGAGACTTGTTCTTAAAGTGGAAAAAGAAAAGTCTTGATAATATACAGAGACAGTGAGAATCACCCTGATCCTTCCTGAGAAGACAGAATATTGGTGAGACCAGTGGATCTGCATTGAGTTGAGCACGAATCTGGTTCATGAACACATGCTACACACAAATTGTAGTTTGTGGAGAGGTAATTTGCCCTGATCCTTTTGTTTGTTACATTTATTACAATTGCAATTTTTATTTTTTTTCTGGAGGGGTCCATAATGGTGCTACGTTGTAGGATTAGTCAACACTCACACTGTTTGTATTATGTACCTTAGCATAGCAAGAGAACTTGCATTGTAACTTGTTCTCATTCCGTTCCTTCCTCCTATAACTTTTGGAGTTTCAATTTTCATGCTTCATTTACAAGCATGGCTTGTAGTAAGCTAAGTCTTTGCCTTCATAATACTACCACTGAAATTGCCCCACCTTCCTAAAACAGACATCAACATTCACAACTCATACCTCGGATAAGACATGCTACACTGTTGTTTTGGTAAGCCCAAATTACTTTAATTCAAAGCTAAAAACTACTCTTTTAAAATATTCAGATTTTTTTAAGAAGACAAATTTTTTTTCATAAATATTTTTCTATACACTGATTTAGATATTAAACATCTAGTACATATTTAAACTGCACAATTATCTGTAAACCATACACGTGTTATCAGTATACTGTTTCTTAACCCCATTTTTCTGATTTTGTGATGAAGCTAAAATGAAGCTTCCCTGGCTCCAAATCCATCTCATACGTACACATACTTTGAAGAGAAAAAAAGAAAGAAATAGAAGGAACCTTACTAGTGAGTACTGATTATGACGTGTCTTTGGGGCCTCCCTCTTATATTAATTCAACTCCTTTTCTTAGCTGCCACTTCATTTTCCTGTATTCAATTCACATAATCTCTCTCGCTCTCATATTCTCTCTATCACAGTCTGGCTCAGTGCCACTCCTGCTGACATTTCACCTACACCTACACACAACTTCAATTCAAGTTCAATTCAAGGTTCACCCCTCAGTGTTGGTGGGGTGAGAAGCTACCAAAAACTACAAATGGGAAGGCATTCCTGCTGTTACAAGCAGAAACTTAGGAAGGGTCTTTGGTCACCAGAGGAGGATGAAAAACTTCTCAGGCATATTACTAAGTATGGTCATGGTTGTTGGAGCTCCGTTCCTAAGCAAGCAGGTACTCCAACACTCTACAACCCCATCTACCATAAAATCAGTGCAAGAATTTGTTGTTCATTTCCCTGTCAATGTCCTTTATTGGCAGGTTTGCAGAGGTGCGGCAAGAGCTGCAGGCTTCGGTGGATCAATTACTTGAGGCCTGATTTGAAGAGAGGTACATTTTCACTAGAGGAGGAAAATCTTATCATTGAACTTCATGCAGTGTTAGGGAACAGGTAAATCCATTCCTTCTTTTCATGATTAAACTCTTCCCTTTTTCTTCATGTCTTAAGTAAAGAAAACTCTTCAATCCTAGATTTCTTGACATGGACATTCTTTCTTTTCTCAGATGGTCTCAAATTGCGGCACAATTGCCTGGGAGGACTGACAATGAAATCAAGAATCTGTGGAATTCTTGCCTAAAGAAGAAGCTGAGGCAAAGAGGTATAAATCCTGTGACGCATAAGCCACTGTCAGAGGTTGAGAATGGTGAGGAGGAGAAAACAAGGAGTCAAGAATTATCCAATGAATTGAACCTTTTGAATTCTGAGAGCTTCAAGTCAGATGAAGGGTCCTATGAGCAGAGAGCATCTTCGATTGCCCCCAAAGCCTATGAGATGGAAGGTTCCTGCAGTTCCAAGATTAACACCAAAAACGACACCAATTTGATAGCCAATTGTTCCAACAAAGACTTGTTCCTAGATAGCTACACCACTAGTTGCCAACCCTCAGATTTGATGGGAAACTATCCTCTTCCAATGACTGACAATCTTCCAACCAATTCAAACTCTAGCCATTGGTTCAGTCCAACTGCAAGACCCTCTGATATAAACTCTGAGTTTACTTCCAATGTTATGTCCATTCTTCCACCTACAACAACCTCATTTCTCCCTGGCACTTCTTTTTGCTACAAGCCATCACTTGCTGTCCCTTCAGAAGATATTTCAACACCTTCTTTTACTTTGAATGGACCAAATTACTGGGATTCCAGTGCCTCCAACAACAGCAATGGCAGCAACACAAGTGATGGCAGCAGAGAGTTGACAAGTAGCAAGAACAGCGTCCTCTCTTCCTGGGGACTGACAGAAGAAGCCAAGTGGTCTGAGTACCTCCAAAATCCAATGTTGATGCTGGCAGCTCCTGAATCACTGTGCAACCAGATTAGGCCAGCCACCCATTTGGTACCTGATAACACTTTAGGATCCATAATGCCTGGTTCCAAGGAGCAACACCAGTCCCAAACTTCTACCATCTTTTCCAAGGACATCCAGAAACTAACAGCAGCCTTTGGACATATATAATAGCATCAGGATTTGATATAATGAAATATTTAAGAGGGATCCAATGGATTTATTTCTGTTCTCAGTACAGGTGTGTGAAACCACAGATTAATTTTGCTCTTGTATATAGGTCAGGTCTGTAACAACAACATTTCATTTTGGTAATTTTTATTGTGAGCCAAACTCATCTGTCTTTTACCTTCTCCTGTGTGGATGGAATATAATTGCAAAACAATAAGGATTGCTCTGCTTTGTTCTTTCTTTCTTTTTCTCTACAGTTGACTGCAATGCAATGGTGCATGAATTTCCATTTCTATGCCATCACAGATGTTTACCACTGCACGGGAAGTATCACTTTATTTTTTCATTGGGACTCACTTTTAGTTACTTTGCCTACACACAATTTACCGAATCTCTTTCATCTCACCCTTTACCATCTCCTATTCTTCTCCAACCACAAAACACTATCTTTTTAGAGTACTAAATATGACACCAAACCTGTGCAGCCAGAACTTTACCCTATCCAAGGATCACTTTATTTCATCTCACTTCCATAAATAATAGCCTGAGCTTGAGAATTTCCCATGGAAGCAAGTTTTAATTTTACGGACACCATGGTGGCTAATGTTGTTCACCCTATAAAACTATGTAAGTGAATAATTTCCTTCACTCATGCCGAAGAAAGGGACAGGAGCAAAGATTAAATGTAGAAAAAGATGCCCCAAGATAACCTTTGACATTTGCCACCATTTTGTTTACTTTTAATTTATTTCTTAAGACCTTGTTGAGTTCTCCCTCTCAGAAGTCATTGACGCAAGGGAAGACTAACAGGATCATGTGCGTGTAAGTAGTAATAAAGTGGCACCACTAATGCAATGAATTGAAGTTGAAAGTTGCTTACTTAGTTACTGTCCGTACAATGAGACATGGACAGCTAAGTTAAGGAGCACCTTATATGTTTGGCCATGTCTTCTAGCCCTTTGAACACACTTGAAAACGTTATCTCAAGACAACCCTTTTGTTTTGCAAGTGAGAAACTTCCAATTCCTAGAAGCGCTACTGCTTAATTCCAAACCACTTTCTGTAAAACTGGTTTGTGGCTAACCACATCCTGGCCACAGATGGCAACATCAATATCTCTTTGGCTTTCGTGTTCGTGTGCCAATTCACCTGTCATGTAGAATATCTAGTGCAAGCATACTCTGCACTACACCTTCAATTATTGAGGGTTCTTCACAATCCACAAATTTGCACAAGTTATTTATTTATTTGTTTGCTTCCCAAATATGGCAGGATCCAATTTTCATTGTTAGAATATAATTTCCAAAAATGCTAAGACAGTCCTACAATTCATAGTTCTTCATATTAACAATATATTTGGTTTCACTATGGATTAAAGTAAATCCAAATCTTTCATCAGTGTTTAAATTGAAATAAATTTAGATAACTCTCATTCTTTTCATATTTGAAATGTCATACACAAGACTCTAAGAATTAAACTGACGCACACTAAATTATTTCTTGTATGTAAGTATTACAAAGATCACACTCTCACCTTATTAGTCATTTATATTTCTACTTTTAAAAGCTTTACCTATTTATAAACCTTAAATTCCTTTATTATTTAGTTATTTACAATATTAATTCCTCTGTCTAATGGTTAACCATCTTATCATTTTGATTTGTCTTAAAATATAAACTATAAAATATAAAATATAAAAAGCTTAAAATAAAATGAATATTTTTTAAAATTATAATCATATTAATGATTAATTTTCATTTTAAATATAATAATTTGACGTATAAAATATAATATATGTATATGTTTAAATGACTTTTTAAATAAAACTATTATTTTTATAAAATAAGTTAGTTCATAAGCTTATGAATGAATTTAGTCTAATCATGAGAGAAAAGATCTACTTTAATTTAAGATAATCTGTTGTTATTTTTCTAAATAGGTTTTTTAGACTTTTTTTAACTAACAGATTAAATCTATTGATCATTCTAATTGTGTAACCTAAATAGGACCAAGACTAAGTGACATTATCCCAACTGCTTTCAACTTTCTTCATTAGTGTTCACTGTAATATGAACAAATAAATAAACTCTTAACAGTCTTTAACTCTTAATTGTCTTTGTTTCCTTTTTTTTTTCCCAGTGTGTAGGAATACTATTCTGTTTGATGTTAGATTTGGGCCTATGAAAGCAAAAGTTATTTGTGGCTTTTTGTGGAAAAGCCCATCAAGGTAATATGGATCGGTTTGAAGGAGGTTGACATTAGAGAGAGACTGGCTGAAAAGGTTTGAAGGAGAGATACCAAAATAAACAAAAATGTTGACGAAAACCCAAAATAGTACAAGCCCAACTTACATGTGAATTAATGTATTATGTTCAAGAAATAAATGAGAGAAAAAATAAATTTAAAATTAATCCAATATGTTAGCTGTTTTACTTTATTTCTTATTTAGTTACATTTATTTTATATATTTTTTTCTTCAAATATAACTTTTATTATCATTTTATTTCTTATCTATTTTATTTTATTTTTTCCTGTTGCCTAGATTTAGTTGGGATGAAACCTTATAGATTTTCCATAGAATTAATCTACTTTAATTACACCCATCTCACCCTTGATTTTTATAATAAAATGTTATATTTTAATAAAAAAATATTATTTTTTTATGTCAAATGAAGGTAAATTATTGTGCTCAGTGTCAAAGCGTATCATCCCTCTTTTCTATATGCTTAGAAATTACCCACACATCCTAGTACTCTTCTTTATTATGGAACTCAATACACATTTTTTTTTCAATTAAATTCACATTATACTCATATTCATATTATATTTCAAAGGACAAGTATGCAATTATATAACATAGATAACATCGATCACAAACTTTGAATAATTTTTATACTGTGACAAATTGAAAGTATCAGGTATTCATGAAATTAAAGACTAATTTAGAAAAAGAAAAAAAAGTGTTCGTTCACTACAAATACTGACTAATTTTAGAATGAAAATATTCTGTCACTGCAAGTACTTTATTAAAATGTAAGTGATAATATCTAACTCTATAACTATGATTATTAAAATTTTGAAAGAAATAATTGATTTAATTTGATTCGAAGAATGAAAAAAATAAAACAAAATGGTTCATGATTTAATAATTTTTCATATATCATAGAAGGAATTGATGACACACACTCAAGATCAGTTGCGGGAAAGGAAGATGATGAACCTATTTTCCACTTTCTAAGGAAGGAAGAGAAAAAAATAGAAATAAAATCATTTAGTTTGATAACATTTTATTTGATTTCAATCGTAGAGATGCTCTTTTCTAAAAATGTATATAAGAAATAAACAAATATAAGTTGTAAATATTTTTTAATTTTTTTTAGACACTATCTGTCCTTACCGGTTATCATATTTTCTACGTTATCCTATTTTTGTCGGTTACCGTTATCGTAATTGTGTCACTGTTATCTTAATTTCATAGACGGTCATTGTTATCTTAATTTTATTCTAGTTAATCATCGTTATCTTAATGTATCTTTAACAGTCACCGTTAAACGGTCATTGTTATCTTAATATTTTTGACAGTTACAGTTATCTTAATCCTATTTTAGCCTGTTATTGTTATCTTAATTATATTTTAACAAATCACCGTTATCTTAATGTATCTTTCACGGTCCCGTTATCGTATTTTTGGAAAAGATGACGCGTGTATTAGGATATTAAGATGAGCAAAGAATTATGCAGAAGATTTTACACTTTCCTTCCAGGGTCCTTAAAAAAATATTTTTTTAATTCTTTGTATTCAAATTAAAGTCAAAAGCCTCAATCCTTGGTTGCTTCTTAGTTAAGCACTTTCTCACAGTACCGGAGAGCAAATTTGCAGGTCAAGTTAACCACTGAGTTAACCACTTTCTTGTCACTGGTGAAAGAAAAAATAATATTATTTGTTTTATGTCAAATGAAGGTAAATTATTGTGCTCAGTGTCAACGTATCATCCCTATTTTCTATATGCTTAGAAATTACCCACACATCTTACTACTCTTTATTATGGAACTCAATGCACATGTTTTTCAATTAAATTCACATTATACTCATATTCATATTATATTTCAAAGGTTACTCTGTGACAGATTGAAAGTATTAGACTAATTTAGAAAAAAAAAAGTGCTCATTCACTATAAATACTGACTAATTTTAGAATGAAAATGTTCTGTCACTGCAAGTACTCTATTAAAATGTAAGAGATAATATCTAACTCTATAACTATGATTATTAAAATTTTGAAAGAAATAATTGATTTGATTTGATTCGAAGAATGAAAAAAATTAAACAAAATGGTTCATGATTTAATAACTTTTCATATATCATAGAAGGAATTGATGACACACTCAAGATCAGTTGCGGGAAAGAAAGATGATGAACCTATTTTCCACTTTATGAGGAAAGAAGAGAAAAAAAAAATAGAAATAAAATCATTTAGGTTGATAACATTTTATTTGATTTCAATTGTAGAGATGTTCTTTTCTAAAAATGTATATAAGAAATAAATAAATATAAGTTGTAAATATTTTTCTAATTTTTTTAGACACTATCTGTCTTCACCCGTTATCATATTTTTTACCTTCACGTTATCTTAATTTCATTAGACGGTCATCCTATTTTTGACGGTCACGTTATTATAATCTTATCACCGTTATCTTAATTTCATTTTAAGCGGTTGTGTGTTTTACGGTCACATTTATCTTAATCCTATTTTAGCCGATTACTGTTATACGATACAATTTGCTTCTTGCAATTAACAAATTATTAATTTTACAATAATATCTTTGTTTTTATTTTTAAATTTATTAAATAAATCATTTTTTTCTCTTTCATATTTAGAGGTGAATCACGCGCTAGATTTACGTATTTCTTTTTCTCCTTCATGTATATCTCTTTTAATTTTAAATGAATAGAGTAAAATTTATTTTTTGTTTTTTTTCTCTTTTTCTCTCTCGTACATACCTTCTTTAGTTTTAAATTAGTATGTAAAAAAAATAAATTTTGTTATAACCATAATTAGTATGTTATCATTTTATTTATTAATACAATACTTTAAGATATGTAACATCAGTAAGGTATAATTAATTGAAAAAAAGTTTATATTGGGAAGAGAAAACAATGTATTTATAATTTTCTAAAATATTGAAATTATCTTTAGTATTTATATATTATTATTTTCATCTTCTTTTATTCATTCTTTCTTTTATAACAAATAATCTTTTATGATTTTATGTTATTTTCCTATCAAATTATTTTCTTTATTTATTTTGCAAACTTTTTTTATAATGTAATGCGATTTTGTTTTTTTATAACATATTTTTTTTAATATTTATTGATGAAACGAAAATAAATAATATGATAGAAGAAAGTAATGTAATAGAAGAAGAATAAAAGAAGGTGAAGCGAAAATAAATAATATGATAGAAGAAAGTAATGTAATAGAAGAAAAATAAAAGAAGGTGAGTAGAGAGAAACTAAAAAAAATAGAATAAAAATTCTGATTTTATTAATTTAAATTTAAAAATGATCTCGTTTAAGATAAGAGAGAGAAAAAAAAGTTAACTTTTTTTTTAATTTGGTTACATTTATGTAGAGCGTGAATGTGTGAGAGAAAAATAATTATTTAATAAATAAATTTAAAAATAAAAATAACAAGGATATTAATAATTTGTTAAGTGCAAGAAGAATTTATATCATACAGGAATCAATTGTCCTGTTATCTTAATTTTATTTTATTCAATCACCGTTATTATCTTAACGTATCTTTGACTGTCACCTTTATCTTAATTTCATTCTAAACGGTTATTGTTATCTTATTCTAAACGGTTATTGTTATCTTATTGGTATTTTTGACGGTTACAATTATCTTAATTCTATTTTAGCCAGTTACTATTATCCTAATTCTATTTTAACATCTTAATATATTTTTGACGGTCACCTTTATCTTAATTTCATTTTAAACGTTCATTGTTATCTTATTTGTTTTAACCAATTACTATTATCCTAATCTATTTTAATCAATCACCGTTATCTTAATGTATTTTTTACTGTCACTCTTATCTTAATTTCATTTTAAACGGTCATTGTTATCTTATTCATATTTTTGACTGGTTACAGTTATCTTAATTCTATTTTAACCATCACCATTATCTTGAGGTATATTTGTAGTTATCATATTTTTAGAAAAGATGACGCGTGTATTAGGATATTAAGATGAGTAAAGAATTGAAGATTTTGCACTTTCCTTCCAGGGTCCTTAAAAAAATACTTTTTTTAATTCTTTGCATTCAAATTAAAGTCAAAAGCCTCAATCTTCGGTTGCTTCTTAGTTAAGCACTTTCTCACAGTACTGGAGAACAAATTTTCAGGTCAAGTTAACTACTTTCTTGTTACTAGTGAAAAATAAATAAAAAATATAATAATAGTCATATAATAAATAATAGATAATTTATGATGTGAGGCAGAAATGTGATAGTTTAAAAAATATAAATAAAATTGTGGAAGATAAATTGTGAAGATAAAATATAGTTTTAAACAATTGTTTTCTCTTTTAACTACATATCATTTTTTTCTCGTATTTTCTTTTAATCAAAAGAATTTAATCATATTAAAATAATTTTCATTAGATTTACTTCAAAATTAATCCTAACTATAATTTATTATAAAAAATAATTAAACCTGTAGAAATTTATTTAAATAAATAATTTGACAGTTAATCCAACTATTTTCCACAGATGAAATTTGTTCTTTGTGGTATAAACTAACCACATGGCTGAGATATTTTGTGCAAACCAAAAATATACTTAGAACTAACAATTGAAAGATTTTTTTAAACATAATTTTTTTGATAATCAAGAGTAAGATAATCCTTTCACAACGGATCTTTCATTCTGGTAACATATTTTGGGAAGCAGATCCAACTTCTTGAATTTTATCTTAAAATGGAAAAGGTGAATGTGCAAGTTAACTCTGTTTTCAGGAATCAATAATACATGGGCATGGAATCTGTAATAATGTTGTTGATTTTGATGAGTGACTTGAAATTTGGGTGATACTTTGTTGTGGTGAGATAGTTACAAGGCTGTGCAGGGTAGGGTCCCATGTTGATATATACTATATATAAGTTAGAGAAAACCACCACATATTTTTTGGTTGCCAGCTAGTGATCACAATTCTGATGGATTTCATCAACTCAGACAACTCTATTTATTACTTTACCTTATTTCTGAACTCTGTTGCTTCACCTTTCTTTTCTCTCTTTCTTGTCACTGTCTGGGAAATATAGGAATGCTTTAATTAATTGCTTCTGCTAGTAGAAATATCAATAAAAATAGTTTCCTTTATTAACTACCAATTATGATTAACTATAAAATATAAATATCACAATGGTTTGGCATAGCAGAAGAGAGTTGATATCAATCATTAGAGGAATTGAATAAGAGATTTGTTTCATTTAATAATGTTTAGTATATATTACAGCTTACTAATCAAAATTCCAATTATAAGTACTTATAAATATATCAAATTTAACATATAATATCCATTTATCAAAATAATAAATGTTGACATAATAATGTCTAACTGTGACACTCTTTTTAAAAATTTGATATTTATGATATGGTTGTTAAATAATATCAAAATATGATTGCTATGTGTATAAAATTTATCCCACCAAGAAATATTATTACCTATTAGTTTAAAAATTTTTCGTACTCAATTCATTTTATTTGTCTTTTAGTCTTGAAAAATATTAAAAAAAAAATTATTTGGTACAAGTAAAAATCCATTAGACATTAACGTGTCTTCATATAGTTTTTCAGTAACTTTCTTTTGATAGCTACTCCTAATTTTTTTGTATTACAAGGGAAGGAACCAATGCCATTTGTTTTAAAGGGAATTAACTTAATCGTTAAAGAGAGGAGATATCATTTTCCATCTCTTTCATTTTATTTTTTAAGATATGAAAACATTAAAATAAGTAAATAATATAGAGGATATTTTTGGATTACAGTTTGTATTTTTTTTTCTTTTGTCAATATTTTTATTTCTGTAATCCGTGTTTTAGACAATACTAACAAATTTTTTATCTTGGAAAGATATTTTTGAATTGTCATTTCAAAACAAACAAATATCAATTTGTACTTCCTTAATGAAGAAGTTATAGTACCTGTTGAAAGAAGACATTAATTAAGAAAAATTATAATTTAATTTCAAACACACACTAAAATAACAATCTAAACACAGAACTATATTCTTAATTAAATGGTCCAAAATCAACTGCCAAAGAAAATATTATGATGCCTAAAGTAAACCTAGTAGCACCTAAGTCAAAGCTCAACGAAAAGGTTGCGACCTAAACATATGACTCTGTTTAGTGATGACAAAACCTAGGTTTCCTCCTTAACATAGGTGAGTGCGAGTTAATTAGCATTACTATTTTCCAGTTGAATTATTGTGATTATTTATGTGATTTTGCGAGTATCTTTCGCATCAGCGTGAAATTAGTGGGATTAGTGGGACATGTTGGGATGACAAAGTTTTCAGTTGATAATTTAAAAATCAACTTTAATTAGAGGAATTAATTAAGCATATGATATAAAAAAAACTACCTTTAAAAAAAAATGTGTTGGATTGATAACAATACAACTGCTCTTCTTACATTAAAGGGTCTACTTCTATCTAGAAAAGCAATATCATTTTAAGTCTAATTAATTTATAATTCAAAAAGACTTTCTGATTCATGATTATTACCAAAATACTCTGTCGTATTTCTCAGCCAAAACTGTTATAATATATACCGAGAAGTATTGAAGGTTGTTTCCTAAACTTACGCTAGCCTACCAACTATATATCAAAACAATAAGGTTGTTTCCTAAACTTACGCTAGTCCAGGCTGTATATCAAAGCAACAACTAAACAACTAAGCCTTCCGAATATTATGATATACATGATTACAGGAGATGATATATGCAAGATTATAGGAGATATTTCCAATACCCCCCCTCAAGGTGGAGCATGAAGGTCCCGAATGCCCAGCTTGCGGAGAAGATGTTCGCATTGTCGGGTCCCAATGCCTTCGTGAAAATATCGGCAAGTTGCTCATTGGTGGAGACATAGAGGGCACGGAGATTACCCGTAGTAATTTCATCGCGGACATAATGGCAATCTACTTCAATGTGCTTGGTTCTTTCGTGAAAAACTGGATTTTGGGAGATATGAAGAGCGGATTGACTATCACAGTGAAGCAGCATGGATTGTGTATGAGGAAAACCGAAACTAGAGAGGATGGAATTTATCCACTTTAATTCACAAGTGGTCATGGCCATGGATCGATATTCTGCTTCTGCAGATGAACGAGAAACAACATTTTGCTTTTTCGTTTTCCATGACACAGGGGAGCCTCCAAGAAATATCACCCAACCTGTCAAGGACCTTCTAGTTAACGGGCAACCAGCCCAATCTGCATCACACCATGCATCTAAGTGCAGGGAAGAGTTACTACTCAATATAATGCCTTGACCCGGATGACCTTTAAGATACCATACCACCCGAAGTGCTGCCTCCCAATGAGCACTGCGAGGATGGTGCATGAATTGAGACAAGACATGGACACAATAAGACAACTCAGGACGTGTGAAACAAAGATATATAAGTCGTCCGACCAAGCGACGATATTTTTCGGGATCGTCAAGAGCCTTGCTTGTGGATAATGCTAGCCGATGATTTTATTCCATTGGGTGGGATGCTGGCCGAGCCCCTAACAAACCGGCTTCAGAGATTATATCAAGTGTGTATTTACGTTGACATAGTGCAAAACCAGCGGGCCCTCTGGCAACTTCCACACCTAAGAAATATTTCAGAACACCAAGATCTTTCATATGGAAACAAGCACTCAAGTAATCTTTGAATTTCTGGATATCAGCAGACTTATTGCCTGAGATGATGAGATCGTCGACATATACAAGGACATTAAGACGAGTGACGCCTTTCTGCATAGTGAATAAAGAATAATCAGAATACGACTGCTGGAAACCGTACGTTGTTAAGGCAGCAGAGAGTTTTGCAAACCAACACCGGGGTGCTTGTTTAAGACCATAAAGTGATTTGCGAAGTTTGCAAACTTGACCGAAACAATCAACCTGAAAACCAGGTGGGAGTTTCATGTCGACGTCTTCCAAGAGGTTGCCGTGTAAAAAAGCGTTATGGACGTCCATTTGATGGACTTCCCAGTTCTGTTCTGCTGCAATAGCCAAAAAAATGCGAACCGTGACCATTTTAGCCACTGGGGCAAATGTTTCATTGTAGTCGAGCCCTTCGACCTGGTGATTCCCAAGAATGACCAATCTAGCTTTAAACCGTTCGACAGTTCCATCAGAGTTATACTTAACTTTGTAAACCCATTTGCAACCGAGGGCTTTCTTTCCTTTGGGTAGAGGTTGTACTATCCATGTCTTATTGCGTTCAAGAGCATCGATTTCTTTACTCATAGCCTCCCTCCACCTATGATCCTTAACCGCCTCCTTGTAACTAGAGGGCTCTCGGTCAAGTGTTAAAGCTGCAAGAAAAATTGTGTTGGGCAGAAAAATTATCGCAATTCACAAAATGTGCTAATGGATAGGGCGTACCGGAGGAATGTCATGGTTTGGGAAAAGGATAGGATGGACTTATTTTCTGAATGGTGTGAATTACGTAATCTCGGAGACGAACTGATGTCTCTTGTGTTCGTTGACTGCGCCTCAAATTTAACTCTCCAGGAGTATCTACAGATGACTCATTGTTTGTGGTATTTCCGTGGCCCAGATTCCCAACAAGTGCCCCCCCTGAACTGTTGGCATCAACTGTCGTGACCTGCTGGGGTGAATAATAGTTTAATATGGACTGCCCTGTTAGGCCATTGGTCTTCTTCAACAATTAGACCTCTTGTAGCCTCATTGTGTGGAGAAATTGTTGAAGTAATGGGCTGATCTTTGGCTGCAAAAGGGAACACTCCTTCTGAAAAAACCACATCTCGAGATACAAGAAAAACTTGTGTTTCCAAATCATATAGACGCCAACCTTTCTTCCCATAAGGATAGCCAACAAACACGCATCGCCTACTTCTGCTAGCAAATTTATCTTTTGTTGTTACGTGAGCGTAACATAACGAACCAAAAATCTGCAGGTGATCATAAGTGGGATCTCGTCCAAAGAGAACACTATACGGTGTTTTCCCTTCTAAAAATTTAGAGGGAGTCCGATTAATTAAGTAACCTGCAGTTAGAATGCATTCACCCCAGAAATCAATAGGAAACGAACCTTGAAAGTGCAGTGCTCTAGCTATGTTTAAAATATGTTGATGTTTTCTTTCTACGTGTCCATTTTGTTGTGGTGTGCCAGTACACGAAGTTTGAAATATTATCCCATGATCCAAAAAATATCGGTTTAGGCATGTAAACTCAGTGCCGTTATCGCTTCTCAAAATTTTTACTTTGGTGTTGAATTGTCTTTCAACCATGATGAAAAACATTTTCAAAGTGTGAGAAACTTCAGTTTTATCCACAAGTAAATATATCCAAACAGACCGAGAAAAATCATCAACTATAGTCAAAAAATAAGAGGCACCACAAGATGAAGCTGTTCTATATGGACCCCAAAAATCACAGTGAATCATCTCAAAAATAGCCGAAGCTTTATGTTCACTAATAGGAAATTTATCTCTACTTTGTTTGGCCCTTTGACAAACATCACAGATCTTATTCATTCTACTGTTATTTTCTTTAAGACATAAACCAGGAATTAACTTTGTCACTTGAAGAGAAGGATGACCTAGTCGCTTATGCCAAAGATCAAGAGATCCCATACAATCTATCTTCATGGCTTTCACGTTCATCACACCCCAAAAATAATAAAGTCCATCCCGTCTTTCACCCGCTCCAATCAGCATCCTCGAAGTGCGGTCCTGTATAACACAAAATTTATTAGTGAATTGGACAATGCAATTATAATGGTCAATCAACTGCGACATAGAAATCAGTTTGCAAGTCAATCCCGGGACATAGAGAACATTATTTAAGCAGAAATTTTTATCCAGAACCACTGTCCCTTCTTTCGTGGCAGCAGAGTTACTCCCATCTGGCAAACATACAGGACAACTAGGAATGTCCACCATATCTTGTAGATCCTCTAGTATTCCTGTCATGTGGTTAGAAGCACCCGTATCAATAATCCAAGGCCCATACAATCCATGCTTACCTGTCATCTTCTCATTGGTTGATCTAGAGGTATTCAACATTTTAAGTAATTGTTGCAACTGCTCGACAGTCACTCTGGGCAATTGACTCAGATCTGTTTCAGTTACTGCAGCACCATCATTAGTGTTTTGGACGGTTTGAGCAGCATTAGCACGAGCGGAGCTGGATCCACTATGACCTCCCCCTCGGCTAGTGTTTTGTGCCTTTCCGCGACTCGACTTTCTGCCGTCGTTCCGTGGTCTGTCTCCCCACCACTCCGGGTAACCATTGAGCTCGAAACAGTTGCTCAAATCATGGCCTTTTTTCTTGCAATGTGAGCATATCAGATTGCTCTTGTCTTTGTCGTCAAAACGCGACCTTGTCGCCAATGCCATGATTTCTCCTCGATCTTCCTTTCCTCGAGTGAAAGTACGAACGCGCTCCTCTTGAATGAGAATGGAATAAACTTTATTCAAGTTTGGCAGCGGGTCTTGCGCAAGTATGTTGCTCCTCACCGTTCCATACAGATTATCATCTAAGCCCATCAGAAAAAGATGAACTCTGTCGTTTTCTCGATGCTTCTCCAAGGTTGACTTCAGATTACAAGTACAGTTTCCACACTTGCATATAACCATTGGTTCAAAATTTCCGAGTTCATCCCAAAGTTGCTTTAAACGACCGTAGTAGTCAAATATGGTCATTCCCTTTTGTTTACAACTAGCTAGATCAAATTTCAACTGTTGAATTCGTGGTCCATTAGTAACAGAGAACCGATCTTTGATGTCGGTCCATAATGTTTCAGCCACCTCTACGTGCGAAATGGTTGATCGCAGCATGGGTTCGATAGTATTTCTTATCCAGGAAACCAACAACGAGTTGATTGTCCACCAGTCTTCAAGATCGTTTGAGTTTTCGGCTGGACGAGGAATGGCTCCGTCAATGAACCCAAACTTCTTTCGTGCTCGAAGAGCGGTGCGGAATGACCGTGCCCATTCTTCATAATTATCGCCTTTCAATTGAACTTAGGTAATTAAAATACCCGGATTATCAAGGGAGGTAATGTCATATGGTGAAATCGTCCTCCGAGACGATTGGCTTTCGCCGAGTGATTGAGTGTCACCTGACATGGGTTAGTGTTTGCGTATTTGGCTCTGATACCATGCCAAAATACTCCGTCGTATTTCTCAGCCAAAACTGTTACAATATATACCGAGAAGTATTGAAGGTTGTTTCCTAAACTTACGCTAGCCTACCAACTGTACATCAAAACAATAAGGTTGTTTCCTAAACTTACGCTAGTCCAGGCTGTATATCAAAGCAACAACTAAACAACTAAGCCTTCCGAATATTATGACATACATGATTACAGGAGATGATATATGCAAGATTATAGGAGATATTTCCAATAATTATGCTAGAAGAATGCTGATTAAGTTGAGATGAAAACCAAAATTTAACTGAAGCATTCAAATGGGTGAATGAGAGACTCTTAAACTTACTAGCCTCGAGATTAAAGCAGGTAATTTTCCCTTATGCTTATGTTATGTCAATCTTTTGAAAGTCCATATTGTGATTCAAACAAACTTATTCGGCATAATTTGAAATGATTTCATATACGATTTAATAGGCTTAGTTATGGCAAGGGCACAAACAAGTTATGAGTTTAAGGTTATTTGAATAATTTGTAAATAGATACTGGTGTACAATTTTCTTTTAGAGAATTAATCATTTTTTTGTAAATTTTGTGAGAGAAAAGAAAATCAAAATTTGCAATTGCTTCAACAAGATAGAGAGTTTTAAGGGTGTATTTGGATTGGAAAATCATTTATAGAAAATGAGAAAAGAAAAGGAAGAGAGATAAAAAAAAGACTTAATATTATATATATATATATATATATATATATATATATATATATATATATATATATATATATATAACAAATATAATTGAATAAAAGTAAAATTATTAATGATACTAGGTAAGTGAAGAAAGTAATCAATTAATTAGTGACCCCTAAAATGAACTATATAACATATAACTACATAACAAAATTGATTATGCTATATATCATAACAAATTCAAGTTATGTTTTTTCTTTAAATAATAATGACTTCTCTTATTTTTTTTTAAAGTTAATATTTTTTAAAATTTATATATTAATAAAAATTGATTTAATCTGTAACAATTTACTTACTCTGATATCATAATTATTAGTATTTTTAAAACTAAAATACATACTGCAAAAAAATATCTTATTGTTATCACGTTTAACAACATTGATTTGATGGATGAAAAGCAACAAACGGTCAAAATATCTACTTCTCTGTTGCATTACTATTTGCAAGTACCAAATTTTCTAAATTAATTAAACACGTTGTAGCTTGTTGTGACTTCAAATCTCTGTTGTACCTGCGAAAACAAATTATGCAACATCTTCGGCTCAGTTACTATGAAAAGAAGTGTTTTAACTATTGTGTCGATAACATACACCAGATTTAGTCCCTATGAATGTATTCAAATAAAAAATGGTAGCAAAATATATCTGAAAAAAAAAGGGTATTATGAATTGCAAAAATTATCTTTACATAACAAAATTTGGATGTTTTGTCCATAATATTTGACTAATTGTACTTTACAAAAGACCAATGTTACTTATTTACAGGTTATAATCATATCTGTACATCATTTTTAAAACTTTACTTATAGTAATCCTTCAAATAAAGGTGAATTAATTTGATAATGAATATGAATTGATTTGAGGTGTTGTTGATAGACAACAACTTTGACTCATCAAACGGCTAGGGACCCAACGTGTCCATCATGTCTCTTTTCTCATCATTCTACCATTCACATAAATTTCAACAAGCATTTTATCACCACACATTTCTTATGTGATCATCGTGCAAATCTCAACTTCTTACCTTATTCATTGCTTTCTTCTTCTTTTCTTTTAATATCTATATATTGTAAAAATAATAATTATCATATCTCTTAATAATAACGTGATAAGTCAAGGAATTGAAACTTTCAAATAATTATTGGAAAATCAGTTTTTAATAACACAAGTTTAATTAATATCACTAAAACTTAATATAATTAAAAACATGCAAAAGTTTAAATTTAATTTTGTTAATTATTCAAAGTTTATACCTGTTTCAACCAGAAAATGTAAAATCATTGTTCAAAATTTATAGGTATATATAGTGTTGTGCAAAATGTTGCGGGTTTTTTTTTAATACAGTCCTGTTTTATAGAAATGGAATTGAATTTTTTTGAAAGTTATTAAAAATCTTATTTAATGAATGATTGGATCTCTGATCATTAATTGAATAGTTATAACTACCTAAAAATATTTATATCTATAATTAACTTTGAGTTTTCCTGACAATTTTTGTATTAAGAGCTTTTTTAGTCACTAACTTCTGAACTATAGTGTTACACCTACAAAAATCATGCAAATAGATTATATTCTCTAATTTATTTATTTATATTTTGATATCACCGACTTATTTCTTTGTAATGGTTGACCAAATTTTTTTTTCATGTCATCGTTGAGGGAAATTTCCTTTTAAAAGATTAATTTATCGACAATTAAAATTGATATTCTCTCATCAGACTATATTTGAGGAAATTTGTTTTTTTTTTATAAAATTTTTTTATAGTTGAATATTGCATTATTTATCTTTTTAAAATAATAATCAATGGACATACTTTTGCTACAAAAGTATTAAATGAACAGTATAAAATTTCTTTTCCCTATAATTTAATTTGAGAATGGTGGATATGAAAGTCTTACTTAACTAACTACTTTAAATTTGAATATGAGAAAGATAATTTTGGAACAACAATGCAAAAGCCTGACTAATTTATTATCTTTAATTAATTTAACCAACTTTTCTCGTAAATTAATTAAAAGAATCTTATAAATATTAATAGAGGAAGTATTAATGAAACATTGGAAACAAAAGATGCTCGTCATAATAGTAAAGTAAGATGATTAAATTTTGTAGCATAGCAACTTTTATGCATATTAACACACTGTATTATAACATAATTATGTTTAATATTTTAACACTATGAATTGGAGAGGGAATAATAGTATGTTGTTATTCATTGAACCAAAACAAAGAAATATTTTTCACTTTAGATCGACTTGATTACATGAGTTAAATTATTTTCTCCTCCCATTATATCTTAAATTTCACATATTAATATTAATCTTCATTTTAATTTGAGAATCTTAAATGAAACAATGTATGTTATTCTTTCAATTATATTATTTTATATTTAAAATGGTTGGAAATGTAGACGACTTGATTAAAAGTAAAAATTGTCGTAAGTTATATGAATGTATATATTTAAAGATATTAGATAGGTAAGTGAGACTTTTGATATATTAAATAAAATTAATATAAGTGTATAAGATTGATAAGTTAGAGCTGAAAATGTCTAAAAATAGGACGTGTAAACAATCTAATGGCAGATCTAATACATTCCAACCGTCCAAAGCTTCCTTCTAATACTATTCATGCTTTATCAACGGTCGGTGAGCGTCCCTGTGTTATAATCAACGTCGTCTCACCAAAAACCCCCTTCAAAATGCCTCCAACAATTCATTTAGTTACTCAGAAATCCAATTTTTAATATACTTTTCAATAGTTTGAACATGGAATGTGAAACTCGACCCCAACGGACAGTGACAAGTTCTGTAAAATATATAAATAGAGAAGAAAATGGGTGGCTAAAGAAAACGTTAAAAAATGAATATTATGGCCTGCAGGTTCAACAATAGTGAATGTCAGGGACCACTTTCTCCATCACTCCCACTCACATCTTCTTCACAAATTATTCTATTCTTAATAGCAATTTCTCAACACTAATATATATTTAATTAACATTATTATTATTACAAAATTAGTAGAGACAATTATGAAATAAAAAGTTAGATCTGCGACATTTTATATATTTTTGAAGAAATAGGAAAAATTACGAGATTTTGTTGTGCAGGGAATGAATCATTATGATTAAGCGTTGGAAGGAGCGATGAGAGGGCACGTGGAACATACTCTGAAAGAAGGAGACAGCAACGTAGGGTTGGTCTGTTTTGTTGTGCGACAGTGTTAACTTCGTTATCCCTCGCGAGTGAGTGAGAGTCTCAGTGTATATCTTCTGCTCTTTTTCTTTCAATTAATTGTTCTCGTTCAAATGTAGAAACAGGACCCAAGGTGGTCACATTCATCCTTAAATTATTGTTATTATTATTTGTAACGAATAGTGAAAACCAAAAGCGTAATAAAACGTGGACAGGTGTCTCCCAATGCCCTTGGAACAAACGAGGAAAGGGTGAAACTACGTCACCAGGTTGCACGTGGAGAAAAATTAGCTTTTTGTTTTGCAGGGGTTACCTTTGAATGATTAATTAATAGGTTAAAGTAAAATTAAAAAAATAAAGCAAAGGGAAGTGCCCAATTCCAATGGGCACCACACAATTTCGAGGCTATTCTTTTTGTGTTTGTTCGTTGAATGATTGCGGCCCCAAACCAAACAGTCATCATTTCGTTCCTAATTCTTATCCCTTTTCTATCCTACTACTACTCCGGTTACTCTTAAAAGTTTAGATTTGGATAAACCACTATTATAAAATAAAAATTAAACTTTATTTTACCATCATGTATAATCAAAATCGCTTTAGACATTATTCGAGTAATTACAGCCAAACTCAATTATTTTAAATGCATGAAAACACAAGACAATTCGTTTTTCACTCTCCCCAAATTTAGAAACATTAGTCAAAAGCTTTTGGTATTGAAAACAGGTTTTCATATGACACGATCTACTAAACTTTTTTATAATTAACTAATCTTGTGTAAGATCTCCGCGTAATGTGCGCGTTTGGGGAAAGTAGAAAAGTATTGGTAAATCACACACTACAGACAAAACAGTATAGATAAGAATATATCATTAAGAAGAAGCAATGAAATAGAATAAGTAAAAGGGTTGATGATGGAGGAAACTTGGTGCCACATAATGAGACGGTTAATCATGTATTCAAATTTAACTAACCCCAATCTCCTTCACTATCCATTCTCTGACCGCCAAATATATAACCTTCTGTTAATTAAAATATAGAGAGCACGAGAGCAGTAAGGTATATATAATTTAATTTATTGAATAATGAAATTAATAATATTAAAAAAAAGGGAGGTGTACAGAGTTTTAGCATAAATAGGGTGGTTGATTGAACGTGGCCTTCTACTACTTCTCTTCTCTACCTTATCATAAAAACCCAGAAACGAATGATTCATATTACCCAACACTAAACGCCGCTCCACTTTCTTTCCTCTTTCTTCTTTGTTACTTTCATTCTCTCACTCACTATGGCTTCGGATGAGACCATGAACTTTCTCTCTTCCTTGCAAGAAGAGGATTTTGACGACGACGACGATGGATTTGATAACCATCTTCTCCAACACCCTCATCCCCACAACTTGTCGAGGCTTTCGGTGTGTACCAGCAGCACCTTTGGCGTGGACGACAACGACGAAGACGTTGACAATCTGGCGTCCATGTGCGTGTCACGTTTGTCCATAGAAGGGTTTGATGCTGATGGGGAGTTATCAGATGGGAAGGAGTTATCTTTCGACTCAGAGAATGAAGGGGGAAGTTGTTACTCTTTGCCCTCCACGCCCCCTCAGGTGAGGAAACAGGTTAAGGACTACGCGAGTGACAATGGGGGACAGGGAAACGGAAGGAAGAAGAATGATCCTGGGAGGAGGAAGAGGAGAATGAGGAGGGAGCGATGGGGGTTTGAGTTTGAGGAAGTGGAGAAGGGTAAGGGAAAAGAGGAGGAGCATGTGGGTCATGGGTTTAGTGGAGAGAGTGATCATAGTGGGGTGATGCTAATAACTAGGCCAAAAGGTGGGAAAAGGTCTCTTTGCATGGATTTGGAAGAAGTAAAAGCTTGTAGAGATCTTGGGTTTGAGTTGGAACACGAACGCATGCTCGAGATCCCTTCTCGTGTCTCTTTCTCCAATTCCACATTCGAAACTAGCAGTGGAAGCAACTCTCCCATCTCCAATTGGCGTATCTCTGCTCCAGGTAATATAGATCATTGAAATCATAGATGGAGGACAACCTAAGCTGTTTTTAAGTGTTGTCTTGTTTTTAATTAGCTTCTCAATGTCTGTGCACAACTATGTTGTTACATTTAAAAGCAATGTTACATTTTGAATTGTGGGGTATTGATTTTAGATTTGTTGATGATGAGTGATGAAATTTGATGTGGTGATGTAAAGAATTGAAGGGTGAAGTGATTGTTGTCTCTGATGATCTGTAAATATTTGTGAAATAGGTGATGATCCAAGAGACGTGAAGGCTCGGCTGAAGGTGTGGGCGCAGGCGGTGGCACTGGCATCTGCATCAAAATACACATGAATTCGATTTTCCCCTAACTCCCTCTCCTTTTGTGCAATAGATACCATATATTATAGCGTATTACAATACAAGTTTTTTTGCTTTCTTTATGATTATTGGTTATATAATTTTGTTGTTTCCAGTAGGAGTGTTGAAGTTTTGTTTTTTTTTTTTGAGTGGTGGTCACTTCTGCTCTGTACAGGAGTAGTGTTTGATGGAGATGAAAATGCCTGGTGGTGAGAGATGTGAATAGCCAATAAAAATATGTAGTAGAGAAAATGTGAATGGACAAAGGAAAAAATGGTGGAACTTTTATGAGAATTTTGGATTCATGTAAGCATCTTTGGTTGTGATTTTGTTTTTGTCATCAAGTTTAAGAAAAAAGTGGTCAAACGGACATACATTATCGAAAGATTTTATTTTTTATCTTGGAACAAACAGACAAATGGTCAATTATTAAACAGTGTTAATGCCGTAACCAAATACTTATTTGGTTGTGTGTTTGAAGCGTCAAAATTAAATTAAAAAAAAATTACACGACAAGCTCATGCCTGAATCGTGGTTTAATTTTTTAAGAGAGCAATTAAGCATGCCCTAAAATGCAGATTTTAGACATAAATCTTCAGTAATTTTCCTTTCACAGACATTTTCATGGGATGCGATTCTTAAGATATTATTATTCAGCAGATAAGACAAAATGAAATAAACTATTCACTTGTTGTTTTGAAAACATTATTTTTTTAGTTTATTGAATAAAAAATGGTAAGATTCTCATTTTTTACCTAATAATAACCATCTAAATAGTTTTAAAAACTTTAATGATAAATTTGAATTTTAAAATTATTGTATTCATTTACCTTGTTGGCAAAACAACTTATTCCTCGAGGGATGGCATTATGTGATTTCATATTTAGAATATTATCCATTTATTTGTACATTGACAAAATATAAAAACGTTACCTCTACATTTTTCAGCAAAAGAAATTAGGGTATGCAAAAAGTTATACTCAATTAAAAGAAATTTTAATGCGCAGCTATAATGATGGTATATCACAATTCTAAACATTGATATACTAATAGGTTAAAAAATATATTTTATACATCCAATGTTTATTTGTAGAATTTTTTTTTTCTATTTCATATTATTATAACATAATTAATATAATTCTCATCTAAACTGAATTTCATTTTCTCCTATTCATAAATAAGTTATATAATCTTACAGTTAAAAACTATTTTAAGACGTGGATTATTTGAGAATTATGTTGCAAAATGGTATATTTACGTTGGTGAGTCCTCTACACCCACTGAATATGAGTTCTGTTGTTTTATCTGTGGACCACACATTCATCTCCTAACTTAACCCACTAAACACGTTAGACTTGGATTTGCACACATGCTCCACCACGTGTCCATGTTTGATAAGTGTGTCCAAAAATTAAGAAAAATAGAAAATAGTATTTGGCACTGTCTCTTGATAGCTTTAATGCCTGATAATGATATTAATTTGAGTTACTTATGGGACAGATCTACTGAATAGAATAGCAAATTTATGGCCCTTCATTAATTTGACATTGAAAAGTCGCCAAAGAAAAAATCATTGAAAAAATAAGTTTAAGATTATGATAGTGAATAAATTGTATTTGGAAAGGCGAGTTTATTTTAGATAAAATCGCATGACAAGCACAATTTTTTTTATAAAACAAGAATGAAACCATCATTAACAATATGCCTCGGTTTTATTTCGAATAATGTAATGAAACTAAAATCATATCAAAAACATGACTTCTGTACTTTCTTATACCACTTTAGTTTTAATTTAACAGTGATAATAATATTAAGTATAACAAAATAATTATAAATAGTAATAAATCGTTAATATAACAAAATATATATGATGCTCCCCTTCAAAAAGTAACTCCAAAACAAATTGAATTAACCTATATAATATAGGTAAACTCTCTTCATTATAAATGAAACAATCCGTTTCAGATCATAACCATAACTCACCCTTAATTATAACCACATTATTTGCTATCCTACACTATATTTTTCTATATCTTTTCCTTATAATTATTTAGAAACAAATTATTTTATAATTCATATATATATATATATATATATATATATATATATTGTACAATATATATTTTTAATATATATGAAAATTATATTTCTATATAGTGTGGACCTTGCTGATGGTCCATTGGTTTGCAAAAGAAGCATTATTTGCGGACTCTGTAAGGTGGGTAGTTGTACTGCGTGCTCAACATTGAGACCAGCCCACTCCAGAGGCCCACCTTAAACTGACTACTCATACATCATTTTTTTCCATCAGCATACTTATCTCAGTATCTCAATGCTGACAATAAAATGGTGCAAGTACAAATATGTCACCATTCAATACCCGTATATGGTAGGGAACACATCCAAGTTTGGGGAAGCGTGATTAATGATTGTGATGTACATTCACAATAAAGAGTTTAAGAGACTAATGAAGTTTGAAAATTTTAATTGAGGAATGAAATGGTATTAGAACAACAGATAAAAGTAAATTTTAAACTAGTTGTGGAATTTTCAGACCAAAGTGAACTGTGCAATTTACTACAAGAACAGTCGCAGGTTGTTCTTCCTTAACCAAATTAGTTGTTCGAGTCCTAAAACTTCTATTGCTGACTATTGCTGACTTTTGACGTGTAACTAGCTGACAATGTCCATAGATAACCATAAGTGACTTAAATGTAAGATTGAAGGCGTGGGAAAGTGCCCATAGTGCATTGCTTTTTGGGCTAACACTGACCATTGTACACTAGGAGTAAGTAATTAAGAACAGAATGCTTAGCATATATATGCCAGCATTATAAGTCAGCCTCGTGGAGCGAGAATATGTCATGGTCGTGGTAGATGTGTCATCACCACTGCAAAGGAAGAATATGAGAATTTCAGTCTCACCGAGGAATTGCAAAGATGGCATTCACAAAGAAAAGGAGGGTGAGGTAAAAGTCAACCTTGAGGACTGGTAGTCCACCATAGTAGATCTACCAGCTCTGCAAAAGCAGGATAATGTCAATCTCAATGTCACTGTGGAATTGAAGAAAAGCCAAAGGGTGCAATATTTTTATACTTGAATGGGACAAAAGAGGAAGACAATGAGAATGGTTTTTCTTCCTCTGTAGATGGCATTGTTAGTGTGTCACCACGCAGTCAGGACATGCTGGTAGTGGTGGATAGGACTTAACAACAGTGAGCTACTACGGGATTATGGGGCAAAAAGGCAAATTATAGCAGGGCTCAAGACATGGGAATTCTCCTTGTACAGAGACAATGAGTACAGCAACTGAAATTTATTACATTTACCTAATTTCTATAATGAGATATATCATAGTTTATCATACGTAGAATCCTGTCAGAAAAATGATGTTTTCAGGAATCACGTTTCAATCTTTTTTTAACAAATATCAATCTATCATTTTCAAATATCAAGGAACTCTGAAAGGTGGTGAGATCAATTCAAAAGGGAAACACCCTTAAGACATAGGTTAGAGGTCCCTGTTAAGTATCAATACGAGAAAATATTCACAATATTGAAAAAGTAGCAGCAGAAGCACCAGCTCAAATGCTAATTTTAGATTTTTATGCCAAAGAAATCTTTTAGGACTTATTACTAAGCAGATAGATATAATTAATTGCACCTCAATCAAGAACTATATTTATTTTCATTACAATTGATGAATGTTACATACACATGGCAATTACAATGATTACTTGATGAAATATCAAATTGCCACATGAAAAATCAATAAACTTTCACTCACTTGAAGACCACATCATGGCAGGTTTTGTCACAGGGGTAAGGACAGTCTATAGCTTTGACAGTTTTCCGATCGAAATACCAGTCTCCAACAGCAATGGCAATCGGCTGCAGGATAAGATATGTCAACTTATCAGATGACTTTTCTGTAAGAACAATAAATAGTGAATAATTTCAACTAAAGGCAATAGTTTCACTTTGTCTTAGACCTGAGCAAACAAGCGTTTGCAATCAAATGAAGGCTGATATTTTTTTAAAGACTGTTTTCCTTTTCATGAAAGGGCCAGACTATTAAGTTTCATATTGTCATATGTTTAACCATGAAATACATGGATTAAAAATGAAAAAAAGTTTATGTCAACATTTCAACAGTATTGAACTAATCCACTAATTAGTCAATGATCCTAGCATCCCCGAAGATTTATCCGCATATAACTTGAAATCTTTGTCATTCTACTCTTTTTTTCTATACAGAATCAGTGCTTCATATAAAAACAAGATTGAACCATAGAGATGCAGTGCTTTTTAATTCCTATCAAGATATTTCATATTAACGAAGATTTTTTGGAAGCTCCGTACATGATCTCTCACTAAGTCTTTTCAATACTCCTAATTAGAAGAAAAAGTTAGTCTAGAAAACTCTAATGTATTCCACCAGCACAGTTTTAGAAGCATAGAAATCTGAATCATGCATACCACGTGGCCAATAACTGGAGAGTTATCAGCAAACCAAGTATCTTGTAACTCAGTCTGGCAATGAGCAAAACAAGAATTGATGAACAACCCAGATTGAGATTCCCCTGAGAAGCCTTTGATGTAGTTTAGCATTTGATTTCTGAAATCTGATTCAGATAAGAGATATATTATATTATATTTCAAAGAAATCAGATGATTGTAGATATGCATAAATTCCTATTCACAATACACATTTTCACATTAGTAGAGATCAAAGTGACCTTGGAAGAACTGAATTTGAGACGAGTTACAGTGTGCACGATTATGTTTACAATCATTCCAAGTGCCATGGGGATCTGCTGAAGAAGAGACCAAACTTTCTTGGACCTAAAGGAACAAATAAGACAGATTTATCATAAAGAATTCAGTGCTAATCAGGTTGCCACAGGTACACACGGGGTAATCATCGATAATCATATAGAATATATGATTCTTGCTTAGCTTACCCTATGGACTTTTGCTTAGGCATAAATAACTTAACATTCCAAACTAATTAACTCAATGATGGTTGAATTCAATGTGCCTACAGGGCCAATGCTTTTACTGTGGATTGGGTATTGGTAAAGTGCAAATTAAACAACAGAACTATAGCATCCATATGATAACATTTTGAGGACAAATAAAGAGGTACAAGCTTACAAACATATAATCAGGCACTTCACTAACATAAAACTACAAGAGAAACAGTGTATCCGTTAATATCACCTGCCATGCATCATAAGCTGAATTGAGTAGAAACAATGGAGTCTCAACATGGTTGACCAAATTTTGAGGAAAAAAGCACTGCAAAAATAAAATTTATGTTTAACATTTGCAAGTTTTACAATTACAAGTTATCAACAGCGTGTCATTCAAAATAAATAGAAAACTACCGAAGTTGGGTCCAATTGGTTGAGACAACTTTTTGGCAGAGTGTTTTGCAATTCCTACAGTTTCAACAACATCAATGTCATGGCATACTTATACATAGTTGCTGAAATTAATATAAAATAAGTAAAAAAACCTGTAACAAGAAAGTTTATTGCAAGCTTGAACCAAATGACTAACGTATACAAAATGTTATATTCAATTTCTTACACATGTTTTTACAACATCAAACACTACCTGTAAGTTAACTACACCTCCAAACAGATTCCTCATTGTGCGGACCCCAGCAACATCTACCCTACATGATTGAACAGATAATCAATTATATCAAACTCTGCTGATGGTGTGGGCTAGTGGTAGTACTTTAAAACAAAACTTACGCATCCAGGAAAAGCCCTGCATCACTCAAACATTTCACTTTAGTAGATGTAGGAAACAAGGTCCGGAACTCATCACAATGGAGTATAGATGCTAGACCACCAGCAGAGCATCCAGACAAAAGAGCCTGATAAAAAGAATTAATTAGCATTCATCGATATCGAAGATTAATTAATAAATTGCGACAAAAGGGACACGGCAAACCTGGTTGGCCTTCTTCATTCCCTTTGACATTAATTCCTCCATTGCAGCTTGCCAGATTTTTTGTCCTCGGAATTGAAGCTGTGCAGCCTGAAACAAATTCACATTCCAATATAACCATAAATTCAGAAAATGAAGAATATTTTTGTGCAACCAACTCATCAAATATATTAGTATGTAATATATAGCCATACCAACAAAGATTCATAATATACATATACATACAACATACATACATACATATATATATTGATTTCATCATGTTTTCAATCATTTTAGAAGACAAGATAGTTTCTGTTGAAATTTTAAATGTTTCCTTCCTGCCATAAGAAAAAAGGTCTAAATTTGAAAAATAAAAAAGACTAGTATGTCTACTTTCCGTCATATAAAGCAAGTATATTTTGACACTATGAAACATTGTGTCATAAAAATTGCCTTCAAGAGATGCAAACATGGCATATATGAGTAGAAGAGGAGTAACACTAGGACCATAACTTTAACTCTCCCACTCTCAAAGAAACAAAATTCTGCTTCTTTGCCATTAATGTGTCAGACAATATGCAAATAAATAGCAGAACTCTGCTTACATACTTCAAGTGACTGCCAATTGACTGAATGTACCAATAACTATATAGATAAAGGGGAGAAAATATATACTATTATATACTCTCACTAACCTCGTTTTGACTATCTCCAGTGAAAGATGCCCCATCACAGTACCGTACTTTAACTCTGTTCCAGTTAAAGAAATCTGTTCACACACAAAAATTATCCGCAAAAATGAGAACACAAAAGACTTGAGTAAGCATATCCTGTAATCTCAGAAGGAAATAATGCATGCAAGTGTAAGGTAAAGAGAAAAACCAGGGTTTTCTTCAGCTTTATTGCTCAATATCCCTGTGAATGGTATTTGCTTTTCCATGAATTTTGAGGAACCACGACGAGTAGTTTTTCTGAAGACACAACTTCTGATGTTATTACACCATCCTCCTCCCTAAGCAAGTCGAGTAGGCAAGTATTCAAAGAGGTATACATTATAATAGCATTATGCCTATAAAATTATCACAGTTGCATACAGATTTGAATTTTTTTAAGAAACTGTCAAATCTTTAAAATATTTTTAAATTTCTGATTGAAACTCACTGTCAAGACACTTGGATATTCTGTTACATACCTCCAATTGAATGAGCCAACTATTTGCCCCTGATCCAAATCCAGGATGAAAGTGGTAACCAGGCACCGTTCCATCTAAACAAACTGGAAATCCAGGAAAAATATTATTATAAATCTTGAAAATGCATTTGAAGTGGTCGGAGAGATTTATGCATATTTGGTTGTACTTGGGACATCTAAAATCACATCCAAATATCAACTAACCTAGTTTTAGGTAAATGATCACATGTTTGATCTCACGCTGAAGAATTGATTTTTAAGTATGCAACTCTAGGTAAAGTTTGCGTTCATTTTTTTTAAAGAATTCTAACACTAATTTGCTTTTAGAACAAAATTATACAAAAATAAATCACTCCACTTATCAATTCCAATCAGAATCAACTGTGCAAAATCGACTTCATTAAAAATTAATTTTGCAAAAAACACACGCATTTGAGACCGTCTTCATAGGCCATGAAATCAATTACAAGAACCTCAATTAACCTAAAAAGCATGCACAGAATGGTATCCATTCTACTCGTACAAGTACTATATTAGAGCATAAACATACATAGTCCCGTTCAGACACAGTAAGCTAATTACAAAAATCGGCAAAAGCATTACCACAAAGTGAAAAATGACAAAGAGAGCATTTGGGGGCACAAAGGAAAAAATGCAATGCCAAGTTCAGACGATACTATTACAAGTGGCTTAATGATGAAGCCAGCATTCAAATTACAAATTACAAATAACTTCATTCATTCGGAGAGAGAGAGAGAGAGAGAGATACCAGCTCCTTTGGAAGCAGCTTCCGGAATTAGAGTGAGAGGGACCAAGAGAGGCTTCGCAGCCATTGAAGCGGCATCGTTTTGGTAGAAAAGCTCATGCTCAGATCTAACGTTGATAACCACAGAAACAAAAGCAAATGCTATTAGAAGGAGCACCTTCATTCTCATTTCTGAATCTACACTCACTAAGTTAATCACTTGTCTTGTGCTAATTATTGGTTTGTTTATATAGCACACAGAATCTGGGTCTCTGGTGTTGGCTCATTCATTACTGCTGAAGTTAAAAAATAGGGTTTTTAATTTTAACGCGGATAAAACGGAATCAGACATGTATCTATTGTCGCTCCTAAGTCGCACCAACACTCTCTGTCGGTCCCTTTTTTGTTTTTGTCTAATTATTTTTCTATGTGCCCTTTTAACTACATTTGTTGTCTTGTGGTTGTGGTGTATGTTTTGTCAAAACCATTTTCTCCTTATGTGGTATGTTCAAGAATGTAACTGGAAAATAATTAAAGTATTCGATATGCTTTAGTGATTGATGCATGTTACCTGCAAATATTTAAAAATAATGAAATGTGTATTTAGTATTTTTTTTTTAAGCATAGTAAATATTGATATACTGGTAATTATTTGTGAAAATCATAATAAATATATATATATATATATATATATATATATATATATATATTTTT
>Ga0209489_103187_pt1 | contig 32360 bp, 10 predicted proteins | sample SiratrowhiteBW_FD_187527 | JGI IMG/M metagenome (GOLD analysis project Ga0209489, IMG submission 187527) | Root nodule microbial communities of legume samples collected from California, USA - Siratro white BW (SPAdes) (version 2) | ecosystem: Host-associated > Plants > Roots > Nodule | place...
TGTATGTATGTATTTTTTTTTTTGAACCGGTTGAGGGATGTTGGGCACAAGTCGAAGGTGTGTTTGACAAGTGTCTTGTCCAAAAATGTCAGGTTTATGCTCTCACTAAGGAAAGGGATACACTTCGTCGAGAGCAGAATAAAAGAAGTGATGCAGCCGCTCTCTTGAAAGAAAAGGATGAGATAATTACCCAAGTAATGGCAGAAGGTACCACAATCTAAAATTAAACCTAAATGGCTCAGAATCATTTTTTTTTTGTTATTATTGTCTCTTTGGGGTTGACTATATGGATGGTTCTTTTAGATATATGCCAACTAAATTCTAAAGGGACAAAATTCGTAGTACTAAATTATTTTTTTTTTATAGATGATTTTGAATATATAAATCTTGATTGTCAATTTAAATAATTCATAATGATGTTCAATATATATATATATATATATTGGAATTGGAAAGGGAGATCTAAGATTATAGAAGAAAATATTTTGATTAAATTTAGTTTCAAATTTTTGCCTAGATATTTAATTATTTCCCTTGAATGGACATCTGAGTCTTACTCCCGCCCCTTGTATACTTTTATTGTTTGGCTTGGTTGAAAGCTTTGAACAAGGTCTATAGGAGAGCTAGATGATAAAATTTAGGAAGGCTGATGTTATATTATAAAATGGTGTCTGAAAAGTTACTTTTTATTGTTTTGGTTGGAAACTAATAATTTCATCTGAAGGTCTTTTTGGTTATAATTAAAAAGTTTATCCATTGAAGCATGAAGTGGTTTAATTAGTGGAGATTATAGAGGCCCTTTCTTCATATTAGACTGTCTCTCATCTTAGGTGAAGAGCTTTCAAAAAAGCAGGCTGCTCAAGAATCCACAATTAGGAAACTAAGGGCTCAGGTATACTATTTGTTGTATTTCCCACAATGTTCAATTGTATATATACCTACATATTGTTATAAATCTCTTAATTACTTTTTTTTATGAAAGCTAGATTAGAGATCTTGAGGAGGAGAAGAAAGGTTTGACTACTAAACTTCAGGTAATGGAATTATTCTGAAAGCATTAGTAGAAGTTATTATTTTGTTGGTGGAATCTTTTGAATGAATTCTCTTCATTCACCATGGAATCTAGGAATCAGAAATTTAATGGGTAGAGCTTTATCTTTACTATTTGGGTGCAGATTGTTTATCCTTTTGCAAAAGATTTTCTTCAGTAGTTTGATTATAAAGTCCCATCTTACTGTTTATAATTTAAATTCATATTATTTTTAAGGTAATTATCATTTATAGTTGTGTGCTTACTGTGGAGTTTTGGACAATCCTCTATATCATTGGAAGTGTCATTCTTTTTTGTAGTAGCATGGGTTTGACGATCCTCATATTTACTAGTACTTTTAATTGAAATTATTTTTTGGTTAATGCCGTGCAAACCAGGTAGAGGAGAATAAAGTAGAAAGTATCAAGAGGGACAAGACAGCTACAGAGAAGTTGTTGCAAGAAACAATAGAAAAACATCAAAATGAAATTGCAGCACAGAAAGAATATTATACAAATGCTTTGGCTGCTGCTAAGGAAGCTGAAGCTTTAGCTGAGGCTCGTGTGAACAATGAAGCAAGAACTGAGCTAGAGAGTCGCCTGAGAGAAGCTGAGGAACGTGAATCTATGCTAGTCCAGGCACTTGAAGAATTAAGGCAAACACTAAGTAGAAAAGAACAGCAGGTTTGTTGTATTTTCTGTTATTTCTTTTTACTGAGTTGACTTCCTCAAGAAGCTATTTTTCAGTTTTAATGTTTTCTCCATCCATTTTCAGGCTGTCTTCAAAGAAGACATGCTTCGCAGGGACATTGAGGATCTTCAAAAACGTTATCAGGTCTGCTCCCACTCTATTTGTTACAAATAAGTTTTAGCACTTCATTTGTGTTTTTGGTAGTTTTTATAGTTTGGTTGGATTTCACCAGGCAAGTGAAAGACGGTGTGAGGAACTGATTACACAAGTTCCAGAATCCACAAGGCCACTTTTAAGACAAATTGAAGCCATGCAGGTTAATACACATTTGATTCAGTTACTCTTCCTTCTGTTTTTTTGTATGTTTTGTTCCATGGGATCTGTACTATACTAGAATTCACTTTATAACAGGAAACAAATGCCAGAAGAGCCGAAGCTTGGGCAGCTGTTGAAAGAACTCTCAATTCTCGACTTCAAGTCAGTAGAATACTTCTTTAATTTAATTTTAGAAACTTTCCCACTGGATATTATTGTATTTCTCCATCTTTTCCTATGGATCCCACAGGAAGCTGAGGCTAAAGCTGCAACTGCAGAGGAAAGAGAGCGATCTGTGAATGAACGCTTATCTCAGACCTTGTCTCGAATTAATGTCCTTGAGGCTCAGGTTTTGTAATTTCTCCGTTGAAATCACATGTTTGATGGAAATTTCGTGTGTATTTGACTTTTTGCTTTAACAATGAATTACAGATATCCTGTTTGAGGGCAGAACAGACTCAATTAAGTAGGACCCTTGAAAAGGAGAGACAACGGGCAGCTGAAAGTAGGCAGGAATATCTTGCAGCAAAGGAGGAAGCTGACACTCAAGAAGGGCGCGTCAGACAGCTAGAGGAAGAGATCAGAGACATTAGACAGAAATACAAGCAAGAGTTACAGGAGGCATTGATACAAAGAGAGCATCTTCAGCAGGTAGAGCTTTTTGATTATGGATTTCAAACAGCATTGTGAAACATGTTAATGAAGCTCTTGGTTTCACTTCTGATTAAAGTTTCTTTCATTTCTCATTTTGTGGGTAATGGAATTACCGGCTGACAGATTTGGTTTCATGCTGCATGATCCTTTCTGTAAAAAATTTACAAAAGAAAGTCAACTTGCTTTTATTGTGGACGTTTCAACATTATATGGATTATTGGAATTAATTATATTAGCAAGCTGATGTAGAATATTTGAGCAAATTATGGAACAGAAACAATGCATAAAAATGAAAAAAAAAAAGGGAAGAAATAACTAGATATAGTATTGCTTGCAAGGGTATTGAATTACCTTTGATATTTTTTCAAGATCCTGATTTAAGTTCTACATTTTGCCAGGAGATAGAAAAAGAAAAGGCTGCTCGATCAGAGCTAGAGAGAACTGCCCGTGTTCATTCTGCTCCATCATCAGATCAAACTTCCACTACAAAGCTAACTTCTGCTTTTGAGAATGGTGTGATGCTCTGCTTGTCTTTCTGTCACTGAAGCTGAGTTGTCTGTGATATATGCTTTAAGATTCTTTGTGATGTAGGGAACCTGTCTCGGAAAATCTCTAGTGCAAGCTCCCTAGGAAGCTTGGAAGAAAGCCACTTTCTGCAAGCATCGTTGGACTCATCTGATAATATTTCTGAGAGGAGAAACCCAGGAGAACTAAGTATGAGTCCTTACTATGTGAAAAGCATGACAACCAGTTCTTTTGAAGCTGCACTTCGTCAGAAGGAGGGTGAACTTGCTTCATACATGTCACGCCTGGTATGATTTTTCTTGCCTTCATTCCCTGTAAATGCACCATACATCCTGGTTCATAGCTCGACATTCTCTTATCATTGAGAATTTATCATAATTTTAAGTAATAGAATTTATAGTTTATCATAGGACAGTGATCTGGATGACCCTTTTATTTGGGATACAATGATGATTTCTTTTAATAATACAAATTCCAGGCATCACTGGAATCTATTCGTGATTCTCTTGCTGACGAGCTGGTCAAAATGACAGAACAGGTGAACTTTGCTTCCTTTTTACCACTTATGGGTATCGTTCCTTGTCATTAACCATCCACCTTGCAGTGTGAGAAGTTGCGTGGGGAGGCTGCTGTATTACCCGGCTTACGATCAGAGCTAGAAGCACTAAGGAGAAGGCACTCTGCTGCTTTGGAATTGATGGGCGAACGTGATGAAGAGGTAATTCTAACTTTGACAACCTCTGATTTCTTTCTAGGACTAATTTCTTAACATAATTTGGTTTTTGGATTCCGGACCTAGTGGCCTGCCTATTTTCTGTAAGGAAATCACTGCAATCCTACAAATTAATTCTTAAGTTTGTTTGCTGATCATTTTTCTTTTGTTTGAAATACTTTAGGGTCCAGACAAGAGTAAGGCACTACTGAATCGTGACCCTTTCAGAAAATCTAAGAAATCAAATGAAAGAAAAACGGTAGACAAGCTAGGCCATAGATACAATAATGGGCGAAAGAGAAAAGAAAATAATTTGTATAGGCTTGTAGTTGTACTAAGGCATAGGACTTTGATATGCCAAAACGTCATGTTTCCTTTTATTTATTTACTTTTATAATGGAAAAGTTATTTACCTTTTAGTTTTTACTAAAAAACTATCAATGTGTTTAGCTGGAGGAACTTCGTGCGGATATTGTAGACTTGAAGGAAATGTACAGAGAACAAGTGAACTTGCTTGTTAATAAGGTATTCTAAGCTGGATCTTTTACTCCTTAGACTAGTATTTTTTTTTCTCACTTTCCACAAAATAACCTTATGTGTTTGTTCATATATTTGGATTTATAACCTTAATGTGTCTTTTACAGATCCAGACTATGAATCCATCAATGGATAGAGACTAGTTTGGTTGAAGAAAGGCTTGGGGAACAGAAAAGGGTAAGTATTTGAGATGGTCTTGACATGACCATGTCTCTGGGCTGCGTGTGATGTACATTGGCAATGATTAATATATTGGAATAGTGCCTCGGGACTCTGGAGAATGATTCGTTCAGGTCTTCCATCGGAAGTATATATTTTGTTTGTCTGGCCAACACATTCTGATAGTCATCCTTGTTAAGGGAATGCTGTATAGGCTGTTTTTTATACCGTATTCATACTTGGAGAGATCCTTAGAATATTGTTGCTGAGTCTGTTGACAATATGGGTTTTTTCTCCCCAAGTGTGTAATGTTACAAATAAACAAAAGGGAAGCGCCAGCTAAAACCAGTTTTTTGTTGAGTGTTGTATTTTTTTTATTGCCGAATCAATTTCTACGGGTTTTATTACAAATTTTGGGTTCATTATCTATAATTGAGAATTTCCTCATGGTGTATTGAAGTATTAAAAAGAAAATACCTTATTAATGCCTTTTACTGCTAATAGTTAAAAAAAAAACTATTAATATGAAATATTCTTTAGAATTTGGTTATGAGGAAACACAGAAAAAAGATTTCGAAAATTGTGCTCCTACTTTTAAATAAAATTAAAATGTTAAAAGCAAGAAATCATAAAAATAATGTTAATTTTTAGTCGTGTTAATTAAAAATTAAGTTATTGATGAATACTCCTTCCCATTTAAATTTACTAAATGTTTACTTTCTTTTTTTAAGTTTTGGCACAAACTTGGGGTCCGTTGTTAGTCATTTTTTAATAAAAATTATTTGTTATCAAGCCGTGTTAAATTTTTTAAGACAATTAAATCAAATGTATTTTAAAAATAAAAAGTTGTAAAAATAACTCGTTATAAAAGTATCTCTGTTTTTGCCAAATACATTACGTTAAAGTTCATATATAATTAATCAGTAAAAAATGTTTTTTTATATAACCTTTTAAGTAATTATAAATTTCAAATAAACTTTTTATATACAACAATTTAATAATATAAATGATTTTACACTAATAGTGTATGCATTGTTTTTTTTATAGAGAATTAAAAAGGTTAAATTAAAAAGCTGACCATATATGACAATAAATTCACCAAATACTTTTAAGTAACTACAAAAATCAATAAACTTACCATACATGACAATTTATATCTGGATAACATTTAAAAGATTCTACACTAATAGTACATACATATTTCACACTACTTCTACTTCAATTTTTGTTAAAAAAAAAAAAAAAAAAAAAATTTTTTTAGGCGTTCTTTCAAAGTATATTACATAGCGATTTTGAGATATTTTTAGGAAGTATATTGTTTTTGGAAAATCATCAGTCCATGATTATATAAAAATCTATATATGTATTAGAATAGATGTTTATACATATGTATCCTAATGCGTGGCTTGAAATTAAGATACACTGGCATGAATTCGGTTGAAAGAGTGATGCGTCTGCAAAATCGGCTGAAGTTACACATTCACATTATGGCCTTGAAGTTGAACCTTGTTAAGAGGTGATCCTTTGACCCGAAAAGAGAAGAAACCCATTTTGCAAAGCATTGCTTGGTTTCATTGAATAAGATAAGTCAACTTGAACGAAACCTTTGATATGATACATTATTGTCCCTACAACTTGATTCTACCTTTTACTTTAGCAGAATATTTTCTGAAGAGAGTGCAGTGAGTTGTATATTTGACTTGACTTTTGCGTATATTAAGATATGAGTTCACGTACTTACTTTGGTGTCAAGCATTTCGGCCATTAGCTCCAAAATCTGGTTGTTTTCATCCCATTCTCTACGACTTTCAAATTCTACTTCCATCCAGTTGTCCACGTCCAATCATGGAACTTCTTTCTAAATTCTTTATTATATTTTTATAAATTGGATGAGATACATGAATTTTCTACAATACCTTCCAAATTCCAATGTTCTTTTAAAGGCTGTAGTTTCACTTATTTATTTTTAAGTGCTGCAGCATTTGCAAAAGCAAGCTGCTTCTGCAATGGTTTAATTCTAGGCTTCCTTCATTCTTATTTGTCAGAATTTTTCAAGAAAAAAAAGGGACAAGATGCAGACCACTGAGGATCAGAAGATTCAACAGAATGAAGCAGTTGGTTCAATTGCTTCAAATACAATTCAGCCAATAGGGAGTCCATGGAGCACTGGACTATTTGACTGTCATGAGAATCAGACAAATGGTAATATCTACTCTAGCTTAATTTCTTTAAATAAGCTATATAGCTAGATTACACGTTTTAACTTGTTCTAGAAAGATAGCCTTAATGAAGTTAGTAGCACTTTCGATTACCATGAGATAGGACTCTTTATTTTTCTGTTAAGAAAAATTTAGGTGGGGAAGGTTGCTCTTCATTCCAAAGCTAGAAAGTAGCCTCAATCAAGGCTTACAATTGTACCTGCATATAATGTTGTTTGATGAGTTTAATCTATGAGCTATTCTTCAGTGGCTAGGCCTAGTAGGAGTATTACTGGGGTTACTTTTTCATACGCAACTTCTGTTCAAGGACAGAGCTGAGTTGATGCTTAATTGAGCAAATTTTGCACTTTAAGCACAGAGTTTGTGCTTGGTCACAGAAGGGATACCTAGGAAATAGGAATAAGTTAATTATTCTTTTATTTGTCCTTATCTAGAAAATTATAAATAATTAGCTATGTTTATCATTTATCTTTATTTGCTTTAAGCAATATGCAGTATGGTTGATCTGATTATGTATACCTTTTATTTTGGTTGGCAGCTGTTTTGACATCATTTTTCCCGTGTGTAACATTTGGGCAGATCGCAGAAATATTGGATGGTGGAGAACTTAGTAAGGACCCTAACCATTAGCTCACCATAAATTTGTTTCTCATAACAATTTTTTCCACTTTGGATATAATTCCATGATTTATTCTTGAAACCATAATATTGGAATTCAAGTATGAATTGTAGTAGTACATTACTTAGACATAGAAAAGTTAGACAACACAGTAAAAAAGTCTCAAACATTATGTTTAAGATTAAGTTAATGTCATGTTTTCTGATGTATTGACCCTTATCCATTGGTAAAGATTTTCCACTATTTTTTCTTCAACAATTCTCACATTCAAATGATTTCAGGTTGTCATCTGGGGAGCTTCATTTACCTATTAATGATGCCTGCTTTGTGCTCTCAATGGATAATGGGGTCAAAGTACAGAACAAAGTTGAGAAAGAGGTATAATTTGGTGGAAGCTCCATACACGGATATAGTCTCTCACATCTTTTGTCCATGCTGTTCCCTTTGTCAAGAGTTCAGAGAGCTACAAATTAGAGGACTTGACCCTGCTCTTGGTAATTGAGCTCCTTCCTTCTGTTCTACCCATATTCATTTTTACATTCTTAATTATTATCTGACATAATATATTCCAATTTACATGCAGGATGGAATGGAATTCTTGCACAAAAGCATGCAAAACAGCAAAGTGATCAAACATTGAACAATCCTCCTTCAAACCAATTCATGTCCAAGTGAACACATTTCTCTCATTATGGGGCTGTTAAAATTAAGTTGAGTTGTATTTCTTTTGATTCGTTTGCTACTTGTTTACTTAATGTCTCATGTTTGTGTCTGAATTATAAGAAAGAAAATAAAGCCTAAAGTTGGCAAGTTTGGTATGATAAGTATATCATTGTATAAATTGTTAATTACATCCATTTTTACATGAATAAATCTGTCCCGTTAACTAATTGTTCCAGAACTTTAGGAGAAAGTTGTTCAAATTGTACTATTTTGATCAAATTTGGAAAAGAAGATAGATTTAGGTGGGTATATCTTCATGCACAAAACTCACACTTCTTACTTAATCTTAATCACGGGAAAGTCTTCATATATAAACTATTAATAAACGCAATATAATTGGTACCTTTTAAATACTCGAATTAAAAAAAAAAGTGACATATAATACTCAAATAATTGAATATTGGGTTAAAAGATATAGTAATTACTATTTGTACTAACTAATATTGATGATATATAAATTAATTAAAATATGTGAACATAAATTTTATTCATGAATGCAACTTGTATAAAACACAGTTTTTTCATATAGTACTACAGCACACAGAAGCTGATCATTAAAGAAGAGTTACAATATCCAAATTATGTATGTCTCTCATATTGGTAGTAAAAACATGACCAATTAACTTTAATTGAACAATTATTGGGGTGGATTACATTGCCTCTTGTTGTTGATCATGAACTCTGTTCCCTCTTTCTTCCTTCTTTGATGCTGCTTCAGCACTAGGGCCATAAGCCCAACTGCAAACCAAATAGTAAAGAAAATTAAGAGCACTCATTATGGCAAGAAGCCAATAATACTTGTCATAGTGACCCTTGTTAATGTTATCACAAACCCAACTTTGTTTTCCACCTTTGGAAGTAATGTTCTCCACGATGCTGAGTATAAGAGAAGCCACCAAGTTTGCCACAGCAGATCCTAGGCTGAACAAAGATGCAGCAATGCTTGACATGCTGCTTGGAAACTCTGAGTAATAGAACTCTGATTGCCCTATGGCATTAAAGGCTTCTGCTATACCACACAGAATATTATGAGGGATAAGCCACATTGCAGACATCTCTAACACTGCTTCAGGATTATCAATATACCCTTCCCTTATTGCTTTCCTCCTCCTTATACTCTCAACAACTGCTGAAGTCACAAAGTCCAAAAACGAGAAAAACAGTCCAATTCCTATTCTCTTTTTCGCACTCACAGTTACTGGTTTTCCTCTCACTTTTGAAGCTAGAGGAAGGATCACACGATCATAGACACCCGCAGTTATGCACACTGCTAACATCATGAATACACCGAAAGAGCCTGCTGGAATTTGGAAGTTTGAAGTGACATGTCTGTTCATGGTTTTAGCTTGGAGCAACCAAAGCGATGTTTGGCTTGTGCTAACTGCCACCATGATACCGGTCGACCAAATAGGAACAACCTTAATGATTGCCTTCAGTTCTTCCACTTGCTCTATTGTGCAAAGACTCCATTTATTTGAAGCTGACCCATCAGAGGCTATATCATGTTCTCTATCTTTGATAATGCAAGCTTTGTTTAGAAACCTTAGTTTATCAGTTGGAGCAAGAAGGGTTGAGCCCTTGTCATGGTGATACACGCCACTGCCAGTAGAGTCTTTAGGTGGAAACTGAAGCTTTCTGTTCTTGTAGGCAACGAAAAGAACTTGGACAAAGCCAGTGATCAAGCTGCTGTGTGGTTTCTGCTTCACATAACGTGGGGAAATGAGGAAGAAGGAGAAAGTGGACACGAGCATAAGTGCTGCTGGGACCCCAAAACCTAGTTTCCAACCAAAATGGTCTTGGATGTAAACTACACCCGTCAAGGAAAAAACCACAGCAATGGTTTGAGAAGCTATGTACCAACTTATGAAGCTCTCTAAGACCCTCTGATTGTTGGGTTTGTTCTTCTTTTGGCTAAGCTGATCTGCACCAAATGCTAAGGAGCATGAGATGCCACCACCTCCAATGGATATGAGAGCAAAGCAAGATAGCAGAATAAGCATTTGGGGTGTTGTTGCAGATTTGCAGTTTTCAGCTGAGTGGCTGCATGGCCTTGCTTCTGGGATCATGGCTGTTAACCACATCACCACCATTCCCTGAAAAATTCCCCTCAGATTCACTGAAATTTCCTTCTACTATATTGTTTAATCTCATTTTCTCAGTCTGAAAGTGATTTGAATCTCGAGCACTGATATAATCTAAACAAAGTATAAACTGCTTTCATATAAGAATGCTCTTTCTTTGTTACGTTGACTACGTACACATACATAAATGCATGGCTAATATTATTTTAGTTCAATCTAATTTGAACCTTAAAGTAAGACACACTCAACATTTTTTACATATTATATATAATATCATGTCATGTGTATATCAAAGAAGTCTTAAATGGCAATCCACGTTCTTTAATTATTATATTTGCATGACATTTTTTTATGTTTTTAATTAATGACATTAATATTTTTATAGTTTTTAAATATATTATACACACATTCTTTATATCCTTTAAATTTTAAAAAATGATATTTACCTTTCTTATTTTAGTTAAAAAATATTTCTTTATAAAATAGTTATTTATTTTATACATTTTAGAACTTCAAATTTCTAATTTTTATATTATGCATTTAAGTCATGACACTTTTAAATAAAACAACGAAACGAAGGTGACTTTATTAAAAATATGAAAATAAATATTTTTTTTACTAAAAAATAAATGTATATTTAAAAACTATAACAAATATAAATGTGATTTTATTAAAAGTGAAAATGCCATCTATGTCTATTTTAAAAGTTAGAAAGTAATAAATTTCATTTCCATTACTTCAAAAGCAAGGAATTTTTTTAAAAAATAAAACTACATTGCAGGCTTCAATCTTTCATAAACATTTGTTCTAATATTTAATATATATATATATATATATATATATATATATATATATATATATATATATTTATTTATTTTTATTTTTTTCGTTAATCATTATAAACTTTTGATCGGTAATTCTACTCCTTGTTTCTTTTTTCTAGTTTTTTATATTAATTTTTTATTTAACAATAGCAATAACTCACCTCACCGAAATCTTATGAAGATGAACTCAATTAGGTTAGATATAGATTAATGTCCTTATTTTATTAGAATGTCACCCTAACAGCTTTTTGCATATGCTCACTTTTATTCCCACATTTCAAACCATTGACATGATTAATAACGTGTTAGTAATTTATAGACAAAGAGCGTGTTTAGATCTAAACTAGAAAAATATTTTGAGAATCTCCTGAAAAAAAATCTATTTATGTATCCAAAATAATCTAGTTTGCTATATTACAGGGAAAAAATAGATACAATTGTAATATCTGGATAATATCTTATTTAGCGAAAACTTTGTAATTTGTAAATATTTGTACATTTTTTACGATTAATAACAATAGAAATAAGGGGGAGATTATTAATTAAAATCATTACTTTTAATAAAATTGATTTTATATATTACTGAATTAGTCTTTATATTTATTCTCTTAATGATCTGATATAAAAGTACTTATTATATGATTGTTGTCATATTCAATATTTTTTCCCATCTGTTATAGTAAAAATAAATAAATATATCATGTAACATCAATTAGAATAAATCAGTCTCCCATTTCAGCACTTATTAAAATGTATATTTAACATAACAATCTCTTTCAACTAAAAAGCTCCTTTGTGATGGTAATGGTGGGTGCTACTGAATCACTTTTTCATACGCTCCATTAATAGTTTATAGTTATAAGATATTTCAAAATTTTAATGATTTATTTTCCTCACTTAAATATATATGCTTAAGAATATGAGGTTTTGATAGAACTTGAGATATTTTTTAAAATTAACAACTTGTAGTAAGTATAAGTTGTTAAATTAACCTCGTTTAAATAAATTTTAATTCATTAAAAAAACTAGTTTATCGAATGTATTAATAAATCTCCCACCAGTTTGAGTTTTATCCAACTTCTTAATTCAATCAACTTTTGACTCAATTCAAGCAAAAAAGAAAAAGTGTTGATTTCGTGGGCATTTAAATTAAATCAACGTTAAAAAGTGCAACTCAATCATTATTGGATAAAATATATCTCACCTTACTTTTATTTTATTCTTAACTTTTCCTGCTATATTTTGAAAATATATATGTACGAAATATACTACTTCTTTAACGTTATTTTAATTTTATAAAAATTATCATCAGGGAACGCACAAAATAGTTATTTTTCTCAATAAATTTCATCCAACTCACTTAAACAATTTTAATAAGTTTGAATTCATATTTTCTATATTAAAATTAACACACCTTATAACCCATCATTATTTTTTAATTTTTTTTTCACATTTTGATGGATAATAAATAGTAAAGAAACAAAAAAAACTTAATTACATAAATATCAAAAGTATTAAATAATTAAATTAAGAATATCTTAATAATTTAAAACAGAATATCAAAACAAGGGAAACATATACATACACATTACCTTTCATATTAATTTTTAAAATCAAATATTATTTAAACTTCCTATCAACATAACATTCTTAACGTTTTAAAATTAACGTTATTACATTCATATAATTTTAAAAAGTATTTACCAAATTAAATTTATACGAAATTGACTAAATCTTGTGGATTTCCTTTATATATGCAACAAGAATTAATATGTAAAAAAAATGTTTGAATAGCAAATTTTTTTTAATCAGTATAATAATTTCAGGCATATTTGCATAAAAATTAAAATATATACTTATACACAACGTATATATATTTTTCCTGTAATTTTATATTTTTCATTATATGTTAAATATATTAGTAGTAAAAAATTGTCAAGATTTATGCTTCGTTTTTGTTTTTTATGGGCACTGACTCAAATAAAAGTTTACTATATAGAATCAAGATCCGAATCCATAAGCATTAGTTTAGAGTTGTTTTTCCTTATCTTTTTACAAAGAATCTGTGTTCATTATGAGAAGTTGCATACAAAATAGAAAGGAAGAGAGATATACGAACCAGGAAACTGAGAATTGAACCGAAACCAATGGCATGGAAACGACCCAAATAAGCATCAGCAACGAAAGCAGCAACCACAGGACTAAAATTGGTAGCAGCAAACCATAAGAACAAAATCTTGGTTGCTTTCACTGCTCCCATCTTGTAATCTCCCATCAAATATAGTACCATGTTTGGCATAAGTCCAACGCTCGCCAACTTAGCAAGTGCTTCATTTGCTGCAATACTCATTTTCAACCACCAAATCAAACCAAACATATAACTGAAATTAACTACCGTGTCTTTTTTTCTTACCTATAATGAAAGGCATGGTGATGAAGCCACCCTTGCGCCTTTGAACATGTGGATTCATGTGTTGCTCAGCCTCCATTTCCTTGTCCATGTCTACTACAAAGAGAAGCAGAAGGAATAGCAGAGAAAGAACTGCAAATCAAATCTGCATATTCTTCACAAAGAACTGTTTTTGCGTGAAAAACATATATCTATTACAAGAGTGGACTATGAGCAATCATTTTTAAAAGAAAATTCACTAATTCATGCAAAACATTTCTCTTCATTATTGTTTATATAAGAGATAGTGAGTGTCTTTTCTTTATTCCAGTTGTAAGAAAAACACTAGCTCATTTTTCGATGTAGGTTTTTTTTATTATTAATTTCAATGATTTATTATATATACTAAGGAGGGGGAGGCAGTGTTTAAAATATTAAAGACACCACTATAAATATTAAGTGGACGTGCTTTCTTCGTGGTATTACAGATACATGCAAGTGCTGTGTCGATTAAGTATAATCAATAATTGGATAGACCATGATTCATTAAGGTTTCTTCTCCTTTTTTCTCTCTTAATTATTGTTTGGAAAAGATAGACGTACAAGGTAAGTTTAGTTGGATCATGTGCCAAATTTATTATATATTTTAGGTACTGTTGATGTGCACTATTTATAATTTTTTGTTGATTATGCTATATGTTAGGAACTGATAACTTTAAATGAAATCTTCTTTCTCATCTGTTTTTTTTTTTTTTTTTTTTTTTTTTTTTTTCTTCTATTTATAGAACTTAAACCTCAAACTCGTCTCAAAGAATTTTAATGTAGTTTTACTCAACTCAACGTAATGTTCCTAGCTAATGACGTTCTAAAATTTTCTTATTTATTATTTTATGGAAAATACATATATTTTACATTTTATACAATATATTCCATACTTTCTTATCTTTTTTTAATAAAATTATTAATATAAGAAGATGTTGTAAAAAAAAACAAATTATAATTTTTTTATACAGAAAGGGAACGTTATAAATAAGGTTATTAAAATGAAAAAAAAATATATGGAGTGACAGAATATTATAATTAAAAAGAATAATGATTATTATCTTATCTTTTTATCATTACGATAAAGGAGTAACTACATTTTTTTTTAATTTTGACTAATTTCAATTAGTTGTGAGTTGATTTGAATGACGGTTTAATAATTTTTCGGTTAGACTAATCGGTCTAATTAGTATTATTTTAGCCCTAAAAGAAAAAAAAACTTGGAATTTTGACTTCATTATATTAACTATAGTCAACAGGAATTTGTATCCACACTCATTGTATTATAAATAGATTGCTTTCCAAATAAAGTGGTCATAAGACTCTTTTACAGTTTTGGGCTTAACTACAAGGCAAATACAGACATTGAAGGATATAAAGCACATGTGCTTAAAGGATACATTAAAGGAGTGGATTACATTGATTTGCATGGATATATAAAGAAGTTAATATGTTTATACCACAAGGATTGAAACCATGAAACATAACCAAGTAACCAAGTCTTTAGATAGACGAAATTCGTGTATGGTCTTAATAAGTTAGAAGGCAATAGTTTGTCAAGTTCACTTTAATTTTTAAAAACAACAGTTTCATTTAATCTTGTTTGATCAATTCATGTTTATAAAGAAAATTTCTCATCCGTTACTTGTGATGTTTGTTTACGTGAATGATATTATCTTGACTGAAAATAACTTTGAAAAAATTAATAACATCAAATAATCTTTAAATAATATTTTTAAAATTAAGAATATACGAGAATTGAAATATTTTCTAATAATCAAACCAAAAGATGCATATATCTCTCTCAAAAAAAATATACCTTTGATATTCTTGTAAATACTGGAATGCTTGCAGTTAGATTATTAAACAACTTTATTTGACCTTATATAATTGTTCATCTTCTAAGTTAGTACACATAATCTTCCTCAATTCAACATCATCACATTTCGAAGCTTTTTTTCTAGATAAAGAATTTTCCTTTTTTTGAGCTCAGTTCTATAACTTTAAGGTTTTAGTGATTTTGATTGAACAATATCTCTAAACACTTTCATTTTTTACTTTTTTATCTATTTTGGAGATTCTTTAATAACATGGAAGTAAACAAAAAAAAGTTTTATTTTTTATAGTATAAAAAAACATATTATTTTAAAGAAATTCATTTATTATCTTACATCCTACATGATTTACAAATTATCATTTTTCTTAATCTTTGAGACACATCTTATTAAAGCTACGCTTTCACAAGAAAACAAAACATATTAATAGATTGTTATATTATAAGAGATAGGCTACAAAACAACTTGTTTCATCTTCTTCCTACCAGATTATGTGAACATAATGAAATATTTGTTAGGTATCCAAGTGTAAGTCCAAGTCCCATATTGGATAGAAATGAGAAAGTTGAGCAATATATAAGAAAGAAGACCATAAACTTAATGTCTTAACCTAGTGTCTTAAGATTTTGGGTTGAATGTGATGTTATTTCCTTATGTATGATTTGACTGAAAGGATTTTACAATTTTGAGTTTTTATCTATCTTGAATATTAAGTCCATTTTTATTTTTTCTTTTTTTGTCACACATGACTTTTATGTCATGTATTTATCTTTCTTCTAGTTTTGTTTTTTCTGTATCACACGGAAAAGATAATGAAATTCTTGTTCATCACCATCTTCATCCCTCTTTCCTTTTAATCCGGTTTATCCATGGATCGCAATACACTCGCTACATAGAACATCATTGTTCCCTCTCTCAATAGTACTAAATCCGTGGAGTGGATTCTCATAAAATTTATGTCTCTACCATTTATAGTATTATTACAATTTTACTATGCAGCAAATTCGTATCTGCACAATATACGTGTATAAGGGCCTAATTGGACTAGTAGTGAACACATGGAAAAAGAGATGTGGCTATCTAAATCTGAGAGTGAATCACTATATAGCTATGAAGGGTATTTGCTTCATCAGCTACCAAACACTTAATCCTTTGACCCATTTTCTTTACCATTGTTGAAGTCTCTGTGAACCTCACCTCCATTCCTAAGTTCAGTTGAAGCTTCCTCCTCCCTTGAGCCATTTTCTTCACCTACCTCACGTACTTCATCAACGGTAGGTCCATAAGCCCAACTGCATAATAGGTAATACAGTATATTAAGAGCGCTGAGTCCAGAAATAACCCAGTAGTACTTGTCATAACGACCCTTGTTAATATTATCCGAAATCCAACCCTCTTTTCCCCCACTTGAAGTAACGTTTTCTATCGCGCTGAACACAAAACTAGATACCAAGTTTCCTGCAGCCATTGCCAGTCCAGAAAGAGAAGTAGCAACACTGGACATACTCTTAGGAAACTCTGTGTAATAGAACTCATTTTGGCCTATTGCATTGAATGCTTCAGCAATGCCGCCCAAGATAAGTTGTGGGAAAATCCACAGTGCAGACATATGCAACACTGCATGAGCATTGTTAAGATATCCCTCCTCGATTGCTCTTCTTCGCCGTGTAGTCTCAACAATTGCTGAAACTACCAGATGGAGAAAAGAGAAAAGTAAACCAAGTCCCATTCTTCTCTTTGCATTTATCCTAACTGGTTTCCCTCTTAGCTTTGATGCTAGAGGAATGATGACTCGGTCATACAGAGCTATCCATAGAAATATTGAAAGCACCAAGATTACACTAAACGAGCCTGGTGGCACTTGAAAGTGTGAGGTGAGGTGTCTGTTCAGTGATTTAGCTTGCAGTAATCCAAATGAACCTCCTATGTTAACTGACATCATGATCCCTGTGGACCACAAGGGAATCACTTTAATAATGGCTTTTAATTCCTCTACTTGATCCACTGTGCAGAGTCTCCATGGATTTGTTGCTGAACCATCAGAGGCGATATCCAGTTCAGGATTTCTTATAACGCAAGCTCTGTTCAGAAACCTGGACAGTGAAACATGAGCTGAAGTTAAGTGTTTCATGATGCACAAGACATGCAGAAGATGAAAGGATGATAATTTGATGTTACCTTAGTTTATCAGTTGGAACAACAAGATCTGAGTCCTTTTTGTGATGGTAAAGTTCTGGGGAGTCCTTAGGGGGTAGTGAAAGTTTTCTGTTCTTGTAGGTAACAGCAATCACTTGTGCAAATCCAGTGAGCAAGCTGGATTGTACTTTGTTCTTGACATAAAGTGGAGAGGCGAGGAGGAAGGAGATGGTAGATAGAAGCATAAGTGCTGCTGGAACTCCATAACCTACTTTCCATCCAACATGATCTTGGATGTAAACTATTACAGTGAGTGCAATGATGACAGAAATAGCAGCAGAAGCATAATACCAGCTGAAGAATGTTTCCAAAACCCTTCGGTTGTTGGGGTTATCTTTTCTGTTGACCTGGTCTGCACCGAATGCTAAGGAGCATGATAGACCACCATTTCCAATAGAATTGAGTGCAAGGGCAGAGATTAAGATTGCCATTTGCCCTCCTGTTGCCGATTTACATGCTTCGGCTTCATGGCTGCAAGGGGGAGGCCGTGCCTGAGGGATCATAGCTGTTAGCCACAGCAGTGTCATTCCCTGTGGCCAAAGAAAAAATACGTTTTAAGACTTTTCTGATTGCAGCACTTCTTAAACAACATCAAATCTACTAATTTGGAAGACTACATCGTTGCTCATCCTAGACAAAGTCCCTATTGGTAGTTAAAAACTTGATGTGCAATAGAATCAGAAAGAAGTTTACATAAAATATTCTCTTCCGTTATACTTGTACCTATCTAGCATGCACAAAAACATGAAACTTTGACGGCACTTTTCACTTGTATTATTCTTTCTTTCTCATAATTGGTTGTCGTCATCCAATTGTGAATAACAAAAAAGGGTTATGTTCAAATAGCTTTCAACAGAATCAGAGGATTCAGCGATCCAATTGACCTTATGCAATCATATATAATACCCATTAATAACTAATTTTATTCTCATCTTAAAAGTGACAAGTTTTACCTTCTTTCAGAAAATGCCCAACACCCCAGTCCAGAAAAACATATCTTGTGAATATTTCTTTCCGAAAATGGTCACATACTCTCATTATTAAGATCTAGAACCGTTTTGTAGAACCGCTTTCAAATTAATTAGCTGATTCTTTTCTCAGGAATCTGATACCCTAATGGTTCTCAGTACTCTCATATTGCGCAATTAAAGGGCAAGAGAAGAAGCAAGCTCCAAAACTGAATTATTCAAGTAAAAACACTAAAAAAAAGAAAAAGAAAGAACAATACCAGAAAACTGATGGCAGAACCTAACCCAACAGCGAGGAATCGACCCAGATAAGAATCAGCAATGAAAGCACCGACGACAGGGGTGAAATTGCTAGTAGCAGAGGACAAGAGAAGTATCTGGGTTGCTTTGGCAAGGTGAAGCTTGTAGCTCCCCATCAAGTACTGTATCATGTTAGGCAAAAGGCCCAAACTTGCCACCCTCGCAAGTGCCTCATTTGCTGCCATATCAACCAAAGAACCATTCAGTGAAAAGAAACAAAATCCAAGTAGTGCAAATGAGCAAGTTAGTACACTTTATTGCACCCACCAATGATGAAAGGCATGGTCACAAGACCACCCTTGCGCCTCTGTGGCTGTTGAATGTGTTGGGTAGACATTTCATCTCCAAGGGAACCAAGCTCCACTTCCTTGTCCATTCTGGTTAATCGGTGGTACAAGGCTCCACCGAGGAAAACGCACACGACCAAGTGACCAACAACTTAACCGTTAATGTCCATGCATAGCACATTAGCATATATATGGAGTGATGTCAGTGCTTGCGAACGATCAAAAATCAATGATAAATTTGTGTGTTCATACTGCCACTGTCTCCATAATCAACCTTCTCCATGTCCCATAACAAGTTACAATATATATATATCGCCCAATTAGTATGTTGCAATCATAGAACCACTGAATATGTTCGTGAGATGCAGTGATTCACGAGTTAAAGGTTGCTTCAATTATTGTAATCACCTTTTCTAAATACGACAACAACATAATAAAAAACTAATTCAAGTTGCGTGCTTCAATTGCATCATGTTCACACTGACAGCCAAACTGGTGCGTATTTAACGGAGACGGTGCAAATACAGAAAGCATCACACATTTTAAGTAAAAACGACAAAAGTTAAATAAATAATAAGCCTTTCTATAAATTAAAACTAGTTTATACCTAAGTCAAAAATTTAGTTTTAGGAAAGTTAATTCGATACATCTTTTATAAACTGGTATTAACTGATATAAAAGCTTTTTTTTCTTCAAAATGTATTCAAGGAGAAATTTATTTCAACAAGTTCAATAAAAGTAATATGTGTATCAAATTATAATGTGAAACTTCTTTACACCGAACATTTATTTGGCAGATGGAGGAGAAATACAGTATAAATTGTTTAGTTAAGATGAAACTGAGTAGAAAGAAACAAAATACTAATAATATAATTTACTAAAACAATTACATACAACCATGATTTTGTAGTTCCTATGACAAGTTATATTTGTTACATCATTATTTAACCTGATCCTTAACTATAAAAACTACAAATATTAAAAAGAATTGATTAAAACTGATCAATTTTATCCAGAGTATATATTGAGTTACTAAAGAACAAAACACAATCAGTGATGGAGACGTTGATTAGTGATACTTTGAAAGACGATGAGTTGCCTTGCATTCACACACACGTTCACATTTATATTTTCACATCCATTTTTCAATCAGCTTCTTTGCTGATGCTGATCTATTTTGCAGGCTACCTTTTTCTCTACTAGTTAGTCTGAACGCGACTCATCACTGTGGTTTTAATGATTGTGACACGTTAGATTTTTTCTTTTTTTAAGTAACGCAAAGAAAAATTGACATTAATAGTGATTTTTATATTTTTATAATCCAATGAACCGTAACAATTGTGACCAAAACGTTGAATTCAGAAGACAAAAGATGTTATTGCATTGGGTAATGAATTTGCTGTCCTTATGACAGTGAAGGTGCTTTGATTGTTCCCAATTATTCATATTGATTTCATTTTCTCATATATATATGATTAATGTACTTCCTATTCCCTAAATTTGCTTTGGAATGTTTATATAATTTCATTTTGGGTTGTACTATTCAACTTAAAGGTGGAGTATACAAGTATAACAGTTGTTAATTAAATACCCTATTGCTTTGAGTAGGAACTACTTACTGATCTTATAGGTTACTTTTTTCTTAACTGGTTAAGTCACTGAGGTGATAATTGTTGTTTGATATTTTTTTTTTGTGAACAACTAGTATAGTTTTTATTATTGAATTGAATTAACTGTTTTGTTATGAATAAAATCATGTTATAATTTCTATTCAGATAAACTACTCAAGATGAATTTAGTTTCACAAATGTTAATCATACTAATTAAGCTTTTTAAAGAGCATATTTCCAAATTCATCCCTTCATTCATTATTTTTTGGTGCTGAAAATATTTTAAAATCATCATCTCGTTTTCATTAAAAATTAAAAATCATCATTACATCTTAAAAAAATAATATTGAAAGTGAGTTTAAGTTTAATTCATATTCATAAAATCAATTCATAGGATAAGGATTATCTCTTAATTATACAAAGTAAATTAATATTATTTTAAATGAATATAAGATCTCAAATACATCATCTCATGCACATATAAAGCGTGAGATTAAATATTAAATATACACGTATATAAAACATGAGAATATATATTTGTGTGTAATTCGATAATAGTCCAATAACAATTGAAGATCTTTTTGCTACTAATTTAATTTTAAAATTTTTGATTGTAACATTCACATTAAATCTCACATATATGTTTATGTAAATTTTTCATTGAGATCAATATCTTATTAGTTTCTTCATCTTATTAGAAAGAAAATTTAATTCTAACTTATTCTTATAAAATCAACTTATAAAATAATAGTTATTTTCATTTATATATTATAAATTGATCTTATCCTTACTTTACTGGATTGATTTTTTTTATGATAAGTCAAACTTAAACTTACTTTCTAATAAATAGTTTCAATAAACTGATAAAAAAAATCAATAAAATATTTGTAATAGGATCTACAATCACGATTGAATTACTGTTAACCATCTATAAATATCTAGTTTCATACTCAATAAATATATATTTTAGTATAAAAAAGTATGTTGATGATTACATATCTAAGATAAATTTAATTGTAGAGTTAAATTAAGCTTTATTTTATTTTTAGTTATATATTGTAGGTTGGTGACCTAAGATAGGTAAACGGCGACCCATGATGAATGGAACATCCATTGGTAGCACTAACTGATTATGTGAACATCCATGCTCCGTTAAAACACACTTAAACGGAAACGGTCCCATACACAATGTAACACTACAAACGCGTTAGGCTACCTTATCCGAAGCTGACTCGAAGACAACTACAAAATTTGTAATCATAATAATAATAATAATAAAATAATACGCATGCTTCACGAGGCCCATTTCTGAGTTCTGCCACAACTTTTATGGGTGGGGTCCACACTCCACATACTCTCATCATCCTCCCAAACTTTCCAACCACAAATTCATTGCACAATGTGGTCTTATTGCAATCTTCACCATTCAAAATATAAAACACAACCATTTTTTTACTATCTTATATTTTCAGTTTAAAAATAATTTAAATAAAAAGTTGGTATATTTGTTAAAAAAAGTTATACATTAAAATTGGCCAAGCTTGTAGTACTTGTGATTCCTAAAATAGAAGATCCAAGAAAAAAAGGATGTATAATGCAACTACACTTACGTTGTAGGCACACGAGATCATTGTTTGTTCTTTGGGCTTATTAAGAGATTAAAAAAATTACAAGGATTACAAGGAGTGTCAGACAGTTAGGCTTTTGCATACTGCACTCTCATAATTACTAACTGCATTTAAAAAAATTCTTCCACCTTTTATAAGGAAGACTTTCCTTTTATTTAGTCTCAAAATCTTTTAAAATAAGTTTTTTAGAATTTTCAGAACATAATTTCTAAATTTTCAAACCAAAATTTTTATAACAAGAAGACTCTTGAAATAAGATTTCTATAAGATATAAGATGTTTTCTAGAACAAGTTTACTAGAAGAAAGTTTTAAAAAATGTTTTCTAAAATGAGATTTTGAAAATAATTTTTTCGAACAATCTTAATTATTTAATAAACTGCAATCTAATCATTTTATCGAGTTTTCAACACTCAAATAAAAGAGAATTCTCATTGAATGTGTCCTAAATTGAATCAAATTAACTTCTCGTTTGAATGTGTCTCAAATCGAATCAAACTAATCTTAATTATCCAACAATTCAAAATATTATACAAAAGGATCATAAACTCCCAATTTTGACTCATGCATAAACCTAATAATTCAAATTTAGATTCAACTAAATTTTCAAAACTAACTCATCAACAATAGTTCATTAAATATAGTTTCTCTAACACGAAAAAACTTACACTTAAGAAACAATAAGGAAATGGTGGGAGAGCACCAAAATTCCATAGATCTATAGAACATCATAATTATACATAATAAAACTTCAGACAATGACTAAATTAATTGAGAAAATCACATTTTTTCAACTTACAAATCAATATTGAACTAACATTAACAGAAAATAAATTCCAAAGAAAAAAAAATGCTTGCTTTGAATTGAAAATTATTTGGATAAGATTAATTCTTATTATTAAAAGTAAAATATATATTAAAATATGTAAAATATATATTAAAATATATAAATATAGAGTAAGAAACTTAGAAAAAATGTAAAAGAGATAAAATCGGAAAGAAAAAAGTTTTATTTTATTCATAAAAAATAAGATGAAGAAGAAAAAAAGACAAAAAATATTTAACCTATTACAAGACATGCACGTCAAAATTACGTATTTTTAAAATAAATACATTAGACAAATAAAAAAGCATAAATTATTAAAAAATATTTTATAAAAAACTCAAACAAACCCATATGTTATTTTTACATTTCCAAAAACATTGAATATGACTTTCGATCCTTTTAATTTTAGCCTGTACTGTGAAAATGTATTCAGAAAAATAATTTTAGAAAAATATTCCCAAAAACATAATTAAAGACATTTTCTTTATTTTGGAATTCCGATCCACGCTCTGCATTATGCGCGTATTGATATATCATAACAGTAACCACATGAGTCTAATCAGCGTTATCCTTTTCCACACATTCATATTCTATCACGAAACACTTCCGTACAACATTAGACTCTCCAACCCTAAAAATTGAAAATAGAGTTTATTATTATACTTAGCATTGCCATCAACAACAGCGATGTTATGATAGTGACAGAGCTGTCGCAAATATAAAATTAACCCTATATTATTTTCATTGTATTTTCTTGGTACTTTTGATTTATTTCTTTTTCAGTATATTCTTTTACATTATTATACGGAAAAATGAGATTGTTGTTTTGTAACATATTAACTATTCTGTGTGAGAGTTAATTAAATCATACAGTATTAAAAAGATAACGCTAGTAACATTAGCTTTGAGAGTCTATCACTTAGATAGTTAATTTTAAACTTTAACTCAGTAATATTATAAATATTATAATTTTATTATGTATATTTTTAACTAATAACTTCTATTTCTTGAATGATTAACATAATCTCTATTTTTTTTATTCTTTTTTCCTTTTTTTTTTTGCAAGTTCATACCAATAGCTTTTTCTTATATGATGCACATGTTTTACTTTCATTCACTGTTTGATAAAAATTCGTCTCTAACTTTATCACCCAAAAATGAGATGGAGAGAAGAAGACAGAAATTTTAAGAAAGAAAATTATACATGTAATGTGATAAAAACAAGAGTGTTAACAAATTAGTTTGTGTTGATTTTGTTTTTTTATTTTATTTTAAAATCTTTTTTTTTTTCATTTTTTAAAGCATCAAATCATTTCTACTATTTCAATATTGTGAGCAATATAATGAAAAGTAATTGGAAAAAGAATAATCATGAGAGGAATCACTAAAAAATATAGTTAATGTACGTGTCACTCTAACTTTTAAGAGTTATTTAAACTATTGATTTTATCTTATACATAAAACATTATCTATATCACTTTGAAAGATTAAAAGTAATGCATTTTTAAAATAGAAGATAAAAAATGGATAATATTAAAAAAACTAAAATATATTTTAGTCTTAAAAGTGTGTATGATTAAATTAGTTTCAATGGTTTCTTTTAAACAAAATTCAACCTATAGTATGATAACATATAATTGGAATAAAATAATTCAGTTTTAGCAAACTACTAAAGTAATACTACTTTAGTGCAGCGGCGCAAGGGGGTGAAGGGTTAACAAATTTTTTTTACCTAAGGGTAATTGGTAAATTCACCTTGGTATGAAGAATGGAGGTGTAGGAAGAAGCTCTCATGTATCTTGCACCTCTATGACCTGTTTATGCTTTGGGCTTTTAAGGCTCACGTTTATCCATAGTTTCGACCTGTTTTAAATTTCTAAATTTACCCTTCGATTTATGATCTTCATTTTCAATTTCAAATTGTATATTTTGGAGACGTATAATTCAGAACATAAAACTTTAATATATTTATTTATTTATTTTGGAATGCATAATCCTTAATACAAAATTTGTATTTCAAAATATATAATTTAAAATACAAAATCTACATTCCAATATAAACTAAAGTGTAGCTGAGATGATGTAATATGCATCATGATGATGAAAGTGTGACATGGGGGCATATGGGTGCACTTGAGTATGATGAAATGGTGGAAGTGGTCCAATTTGGCAAGAGAGTGAGATGGGGTCCATACATGAACATTAGGGTCAGCCACGCCACATCCATCCACATGAATGTCTGCCATAACCTTCTGACAACAAATTGTTTGCTTTTCAATTCAGTTTTACCTCTTTTCCAATTACACTGACTAACCAACAAATACAAATCCACAATGCCTATAATGAGTACTCCTTCCCACCATACAAACCTTCTCCCTACAAAACAACAACAACATTAAATGTGTGTGCATGCATGTTCCAAATCCCACAATTACAAATTGTCATTGAAGAGACCACATCACTTGTTCAACACCACAAACAAAATCATCTAATCGCTCATAATTATAACCTAACGTTCATTTATTTACTCAAACTTAAAGTACATCTTTTACTTCTACATGCATGTGTCCATGCAAATATCTCAGTGAAGAAGGTATCATATCAGCATGGTATATAGATAGTATTTGAAAATCACAAAAGATGGTGGAACTGCAAAACTAAATATATGTATTTTTGAAAGCTGATATGTTTCAACTAATGTTAAAAAGTTAAAATTATGATTTACTTAATAAAACTAATTTTATTTAGGGCTGTATTATTTACACAGCAATTTTTTTTTCATAATATCACACATTATAACACATTTATTTTTCTTTTATTCCTACAGGTATTAAGTTTTGTAGATAATAATTTTCCTTTCATTTATTTGTTGAGATCATCATACTTTATTTGTAATCAGTTGTAAATTCCCAATTCAAAGTCATAATTTTTGCAAAAGAAATGAGTTTTAATATTATTTGCACGAATTTTCAAACAACAATAATGCATTTCCATAATTACTCTGTACTTATATATTTTTTCTCCATATCGCATAAAGCTAAAAAGTTAGGACACTCTGGGGGAATATAATACATGTCTGACGGGAGTTGTTAAAAGAGCATTTCCCTGAGGGAATAATCTCGTCTTCATTCTAATATTTTATGCATATCCAATATCTTGACATGCTTTGAAGTAACTTTATAAAGCAATACTACTTTTTTAGGTTGGCACTTACGTTATTCATATGTCTATTTTTCATATACCCCTTTTAAATTCCACTTCTTATAAACCTTCATTTTGTTTTAATTCTATACAAGTGCACAATAATTCACAAAAAAAAAAAAAAAAAGTTTCAATAACACATCCTTTTAACACAAATCACATAATTTTATAATTTTGAATGAGTTATATAAAGTGTAATATATATTTAAAAAGTTCAACAAAAGTGAATTATACACTACCATCTGTCTTCACATAATAAGCTTTGCACTTTAGCTTCTTATGTTTGATTAACCTCTCCAGAAGTCTTTGATTCTTCCAAGAAGTTCATTAGAAAAGTTCTGTATCTCTGAGCTTATATTCTTCAAATTTAAATAAACAAATGCTGTAACTTATTTATTACTGGGAAATGAATGTGGCCATGTGGTCAGTAAGTATAGGGGGAAGAAGGGAAACATTAATATTGCAATTTTAAAAACAAAGACTGAAAGTAAATTAGTGACATATCAGCAACTATCACTGATAATGAGAACAAAACAAGGAAGAATTTCAGGAGGATCCCCATAATGCATATTTAGAAGAAGCAAAAGGTTTGGAAAAAGTTTAAATAGGAAATCCTCCTACCTAGATCAGAGTGAGTACATACTACGATGTTATATTATATGGTCTCATCCACAAATATTATTCTCCAAATATATGTTTAAAATCCTCTGCCGTATGTGGCGGTGCCCCAGTCATTTTGGGTCACAACATGTTGGGTACAAGACACCGGGACCAAGCACAACCCTCTACTCTTCAAGTCCTTTGCTTTATCTTCTGCATCCTGCACCTAATCAATTATACGTTATTTTCATAAATTAACCAAATTATTCATTTTTAGATTAACCATGCAAAGTCTCTCAGTTCATATTGAGATTAACCATGCATCTTATTCAAGCATACACGAGTCAAATGAAGAATACTAAACTTGCAGTGTAATCACTTGTTCTTTTACGTACCTGGTTTGGAGCTCCTTTTCTTTTCAGGCCATTATTGCCATTCAACAGCTAGTTGGGAAGAGAAAAGAGAAAAAAAAGTAAAAAAATAAAAAGTGTCAATTAGTAATTTCACTTGTCTCTCTCAAGTCTTTCAAATAAGCAATTCAGCCTTATCTCAAGCGTTAAAGGATGTTATTAAAGCTGAGAAATCTCCTTGTTTCAACTTTCAATGGCTTCGAATTCCCTTTGCTGATTAAACATTCAATAATTGCAAATAAGGGCTCCTAATTTTTTTACGATGAATTCATGGATCCAATAAAGCATACCATACCGGGGTCCTCTGGAAAAACACAAGTTCTTTCCCCATGGACCTGTTGTTTAAAGATAAAATTTAAAAAGAAAAGAAAAAAAGGAAGAAACATTCCCTTCAATTATACATTCTAGTACATACAAATATAGGTCACTTTTATCCTTCTCAAACTACTGTGTCAAGTCTATGGGAAAGGGGTGCTTACAGACTGTTGATTCCTCATGTTTTTTGATGCATCGTCCAAGTAAGGAGAGCTGAGTGCCTGAATCAAATGATGGGAAAAAGGAATAAAATTTTATAACTCCCATAACTGAAGAATGTTTTTTGGATAAAGCATCGTCAATACTGGTGAAACTTTTAAGTGCATGCTTTTACTGACTCTGAATAGCTTACAGAAGTATAAACAAATAATATTTGTGACAAACATTTCACGAAAAAAAATTTGCCAGAAACATCACCTCAATTTGACCCTGCAGGAACCTTATATATCCAATGGCTTCTAACAAGACAGAAGCTGTGTCAGTCTGCAAAAGTGAAGCACGTCACAAAACGAAGGGTGATCTTTATTTAATGTTAAAAGTGAGGCAATGGCAAAAGATATATAGAGGTGTACACAGATGTAAGTTGGATCATGGGAGGATTGAAAAGAATGTTCATGGCGACTTCTTAAACCAAACACAATAATGGTTTCTCCTACGGTTTTGTATGGCTTGTTTATGATAATAACTGAGCAGTTATAGTTGATTTGATTAATTACCTTTCCAAACGGGGAAACTAGTTGGTGAAGGGTTGTTATTCTATCACTTAGCTTCTCCTTCCGCACCTGATTTAGATTCATACATGGAAATCATTACATGAATATAAGCTTTTCTCTCGTACAACAATTATCTGGCAGCAAAAGAATATTCATCTCAAATACAGACAACCAAGAAAGACAACAATAACAAATCACTCAATATATATATACAAGTTCACTCACCACGCGTGAGAAAGATATAGTAGGAAAAAATGAAGAGGAAGGGAGTCACCTTCAGAGGTGCTTGACTTGAAGATGACTGAACCCTAGCTTTCTTGCAAACTCCAACTGTGGATGTGCTATTACACTTGAGCATAAGAAAGAGATGTAAATAACCTTGAATAACATGACAACACAAATATTAAGTCGCAACGAGAAAATAAGAAAGAAGTAATAAGAATCTTTGGCTAGATCTTTAGTTTTTCTTACCTCGGATATTTGGTCTTGTGAAAGATTTTTTCTATGTTCTGACTTGTTATAAGTGAAATCCAATATATTATTACCACTGATGCTAGAGACACAAGAAGACCCGGGGGATGAAACAGGCACCATATGTGACCAAGATGAGTCAGCGGGACCAGAAGCCTGAAATTCTTCACGCCCATGTTCGTACAAATTGCCCCTTTGAGAATTTTCTTGCTTTAATACATCAAGATTATTTGAAGCTCCGGAAGCAGTATTAAGAATTTGAACATCCCAGTTTCCCAACTTTTTCGGCTGAAAATCAATGAAACCAAGTTTCTCTTCTTCTCCTGGTAATCCAGTACTGCAAAACAAACACAACCAGAGCAAATCTTTCTCTCAAGTAAACAAAAACAAAAGCCTTTACGTCAGGTCAAAAGAATTTAACTTGGCACTTTGCACCAATTCCGAAAATGCGTAGTTCTTTGATCATTGAAGTAGTTAACCAATCTAGCAAACAATTTTGTAGCATTTACAAGACACGATGATAACTACATTCACAGTAGAACATAGATGACACCACCCTGAGAGACACAAAGAAAAGAGATGGAAAGTGGGGCGGTTTTACTTACGAAAGCAGTTGGGTCCATGACTGAGGAGGCTCAGGATTTTCAGACAAAAAGTTAAAAGAAATTGAAGAAGGTGGAAGCACATATTGGGGAGGGATCAAAGATGGTGGATGCATGCTCCACCAGTTAGGAAACCCAGTCATCATTTGCTATGAGTTTGATGCGAGAATTTCAGTTAATATCGTAAGAAATAAAATTTCCAATCTCCTTTTTTCCTTCTACTTTTCCACTTGTGATATATATATATATATACAGCCAAAGAAAACTTAACTAAAGGTTTGAAAGTTGTGTTTTGCTTTCTTACTGGCGGTTGAAGAAACTTACAAGTCTGGGGTCTTACAGTATTTAATAGAGATGGTGCTATGGAACTTTAACTTCTTATGTTGTTTTCTCTTTCCTTTTGTTCCTACTTTTGCTTTTCTATAAAGTTGAACAGCAAAGCCTATGGCACTCTTTTCAGGTTAATACTTACTCAGTGCTTAATTCCCGGTTGCACCTTTCAGGGGAAAGATTAGCTAGGCTTGGTGAAGAGATAATACTGCATAATAGTAATGTTAACCAGCCAAAATGTTGTATGTATATGCATCCAATTTTTTTTTATTAAGTCTGCTTTATAATATTTTATAAATAAAAATATATATGTATTATTATATTTTTTAATATAATTTCGTTTAATATATAAAAATAAAATAAGGAAACATGTTATTTATTATATATTATATTAAAGTTATTTAAAATTTAAGTTGAACACAAAATCGAGTTGTAAAATGATATTTTCATGTATTTATATATTATAATTTAACTTTATTTTTAGTTCATTTGAATTCTCTGATTTTATGTAGAAAAATGAAATATTTAAAATATGAATTAAGAAATTCGATATAAAGTAGTATAAAAAGTCCATGAATTTAAGTGAAATATAAAATTTTATACCTACTTATTTATTATAGTTTGGCCTAATCTTTAATTGATAGAAAACTCATTAACAATTGCCAATATAAAGAAAATTAATCTAATTAATGTTTTTGAATTTTTACTACTCTATAACTATTTACATTTATAAGATAATTATTAATTTTTTCCAACCATTTTGTTCAACTTTTATTTTTAAATGTCTTTTACATCAAATAAATACAAAAGATAATTTAAAGTATATTTTATATAATTATGTTTTGTAGTATTTTAATTGCAATATTTAATAATGACTCATTTTTTTTAAAATTAAACATATAAGTATGATAATGAGCTTTCACTGACATTGTAATAAAAATGTTTGATTATATAAAATTACATATTTTGAACACTTACAATTTAATTGTATTTAGAATATGGTTATTTACTTTGTTTAATCTCATTTAGAATGTGGGCAGTTTTTCAAATCTATGTAAGACATTTTTTACTATGTATCTTCAATCTCATTCCATTTTAACATCTTTTATGTGTTCTTTTATAAGTTTTTATCTCTTGCCTTTCAACATCTCAGTTTGCTAAAAACCATCTAAAATTTCAAAACACATTTCAGCCAATACCAAAGTTTCTTAAAAAAAAAAAAAAAAAAAATACTTTCAACCTAAAACTTTTTATAATTCAAACTAAATCTTCTAAAACCTTTGCTTAGTTACTGTATTCACTTTTTTCATATTTCTTTTTCTTCTACTATGTTTTGAATTTCTTTACATGAGTGAAATTTTATAACGTGACTTTAAAAATATTATTAAAAGTAAAATAGAAAAACAATATGTATATATTAATAGAATATTTCCATTATATATAACAAATTTCATTATACATTTAGATAATAAAATACTAATATGAATATGAATAATGTTGAGATCAATGTCAGATGCTTTCTTTATTCTTTGCACCAATAATTCACTTTAACAAACTAAAATATATACCAATGTAGTGGATGAATAAAATAAGAAGATCGAAGTAGAGAATGATAGGAAATGTCATGAGTAAGAGCTTTTTGGCAAATAATACAAATTTAAATCATCATCATCATGTTGAGGTGAGATTCAAATCACTAACACACACCTTTATCATCATAGACAATGACGTAATTAACTTAAGCCGACATAATTGGTTATTATTCTTTATATACATCATTGGTTGGAACGGATTCTACGTTTATATCAGAAAAGACAAAAGGGCAATTGAGCATCAAAATTGCTTTTCTTTGATAATTAACTTATGGAGTAAAAATGCTGAAATATACTCATTAATTATGCTCGTGTCGTTATCAACATAATTTCTTGCTTTACAATTAATCCTTGCTCATGGATGAAAAAAAGGATATTGAGGGAAAACAACTGTAGATTTGAACAGTAATATCATGAAAAAAAAAATGAAGGAAAAACACTAACTATCTATCACCAAAAGAATTTTACAAGGGACCAGGGTCCTACATATTTCAATTTCTACTTTTTGTATCATTCCGTTTCTTAGGGACATCTCTAATTTAAGTGGGTATTTTAAATAATATTAAATTACTCTTTGTGATTCCCTCAAGAGATTAATGTAAAAATCTGTTCTAATTGTAGAGAAAGTTAACAAATTCACATGTTATTCTATTTTTATATTTTCACTTAAATAAATTTCAAATAAAATTATCTATTCAATTTAATTATAAAAATGGAACGATAGTTGGTATGTTACAGTAAAACAATTAAATATGTCGCTATCTATATTATAACAAAAAATTATGATTATGATTATATATATTACTTAATAATCATATTTTACAATATCATACATATAAAGTTTATATTTTTTTTAAATGAGATTAAAACACTCGAAATGCTTTTTTTTATTATGGTTATTTGATAAATATATATATATATATATATATATATATATATATATATATATATATATATAT
>Ga0209489_103188_pt1 | contig 32356 bp, 17 predicted proteins | sample SiratrowhiteBW_FD_187527 | JGI IMG/M metagenome (GOLD analysis project Ga0209489, IMG submission 187527) | Root nodule microbial communities of legume samples collected from California, USA - Siratro white BW (SPAdes) (version 2) | ecosystem: Host-associated > Plants > Roots > Nodule | place...
TGGGAAAATAAGTGTTTTAAAAAATACACTCAGACTACTTATTTAATTAAAGGTACCGTCTTAGGACGGGCGTTGTGGGGGTGCTAACACCTTCCCCACACGTAACCGACTCCCGGACTCGAAATCCATTTTCGCAAACTTGCCTTATCTTGTTTTTGGTTTTCCATAATTTTTCCTAATAAACTATGGTGGCGACTCCTCTGTTTTAAAAAATTAAAAATTATATTTTTGTTCACCGTCCCTGTCATGGCCCCGGTTGCGACAAGGAGAGGAATCACTATACTTGATTTCTGAAATTGAATGTTGATTGGTAAATACTTTCATTTTCTGAAACAAACTAAATTAACCAAATATTTTTCAACTGCTGGGCACAAAGTTGGTTGTTTTGATCTTACTTTAGGAGTTAAATGACTTTAATCAAAGATTTAATTTATAGTGATTGGATTATTAGATAACCAAGATAGAGAAATTAACTTGGTTTAGCCTTATGGAAAAATGGAACTTATGAAATATTGTATGTATCAAAAAGAAATGCAAATTAGTTTTCTAAGTCTCATTCAATCCTAATACTTGATCATACTTGAGAATTACAACCACTATATTCAATTATCTTTCAAATCTATTTTTTCGAACTCTCTTCAATCCATTATGTAGTTTAAGAATTTTATGTTTAAGCAATTCTTTATAAAGAAAATAATCATTGTTAATATACTTTCTAACCGATAAGGATAAGACAACCTTTTTCAACTATACTACAATTCACTTAGTCAACTTGTAGAGAGAATCCACCAAAGATACTCCAGTAGAAGGATTTGTTGACTTAGAATTTGTTAGGTGTTTGAACACTAGGAAATCTCTCACGAATTATGGATTTACTACTTAGTACTACAATCAACTGGCATGTCAATCTATAGAAGGTAGTGACTTTATCAACCATTGAGGTATAGTATATTGCCATGATAGAAGCAGTGAAGAAAGCTTCATAATTGAATGGTTAAACCAAAGAGTTTAGAAAAGAGATTGCTCGAGGATCTATGAAGGTAGCAAAGATCTCAACAAATCATAATTTCTTTTATATAATTATCAAAGTTCTGTCTAGTAGTAAGTTCTTTCATTGCTTTGGATCTAATCTAAATGATTGGTGATTAAGCTTGTAATGGATTTAGTGCAGTGAATGATTTCTTACTCAAAAGATTGTGGTGAACTAAGGTGGAAATTTAAGAATATTAACTTAGTAAAATCTTGTTAAAGTTTTTAGATTGTCTAATGTAATAGACACCTTAATAGTTCAAGAGTGTCTAATGGTGCAAGACCATTCTTCTTTACTAGGTTGTTTGTCTTTTTAATACTTTTATCTTCAAAATATATAATGGTATCAGAATGTTTACCCTACATCACATTCTTTCATTTGTCAACAGATGTCTTCTTGACGTTTCAAACTCATTTATTAGAGCAGCCACGTAACTTCTTCACTAATTTAGGCATGATTTATATAAGTTTGTTATAAAAGTTATTTATGTATAAATAGAACATTGTATCACATATTTCCTTACTTACTCTTCTTTGTACGGTGAAATGATTTTTAATATATTATTCTTCTTTATTAACTGTCAAATTACTCTTAACATATTTTTCTTTGTTAACCGTCAAATTCTTCTTAACATATTTTTCCACTATTGTATCTTATTCATTGGTGTTACTATTTATACATAATTTTTTTAATTATTTTATTTTGAATCATTTACTTCAACAATTTTTTTCTTTTACTTTTTATAAACTTTCTTATTTTAACAATGTATTTTGTGTACTTTATTTCTTTCTTTTACTATTATTCTACACTTTTTTTTGTCTTATCTTCAATTTTGAAAACATATATTTACACAATGTTTCTATATCATCTGTCAAATAAATTCTATTTATAACATTGTTATTTTCAAGTATTATTTATCTCAAACAAATATTCAATTGACAAAAATCTAATAATACTCGTGATAAAGAATTTATATGAAAGATGAAAAACTTTAAGAAAATATATACCTCATTTTCAAATATTTATGTTTGTTGAATTTACTCAAATGGAACAACTTATTTTCATTAATACATTAATTACAGTGTTGCTAAATTGGTTTATTGTTGTCATTTCAAAACATAAAAAGAAAAAACTATAAAACATAAGAGTTCGAAGAGTAAGAGTATATCCATAATTACGGAATGAACTATGGACATACTCTTAGTCCTCCACAATATTCTAGAATTTTCTTATTTCATGTCTGAACGAACTCTTCCGCCAAAACAATCCCCAATAAAAATTATTTAAAAAATGATTTATTTATGTGAGCAAGTTCCTTATTAATAATAATAATAATAATAATAATAATAATAATATTATTATTATTATTATATTCGAGTACGTAACTGCAACAATAAATATTATTATTATATATAATAAATATATATTAATTTAATTATATTATATCTTATTGAGTGACAAAAAAATTGATGTCGATGACCAAGTAATTATTCCTTGCGTTTCTTATTATACAGAGTAAATTAATTACAAAATCCTTGCAATGACATATTTGAAGCACAGCAATTAGAGTTTGTTTTCTTTCTTATCTCTCTAACATTTTTTTTTTTACTTCTTTGGAAAACTTACTTTTCCTTTGTCAGCAATCCATTTTCTCATAAAATTTCCAACACGAAATTGCTTGTTTAATATTTTCCTACCTTCATATTCTTGTTGTTTCATGCTAGCACTGCTCAGCAACAGTATTCTAGAAACTAGATGTTAGACTTTTATACAATATTAATTTTTTAAAGTTTATGATATTTGACTAAATTACAAGATTTATAGATGATAAGATATTTTGAAAACATAACAATGTAGACTAAAACAGATGTAGGTGCAGATATTCAATATAAGGGTCCAATGGAGAACAGAATACTAGTGACAAAAGAAAGATGCAAAACTTGTTTACTTGGAGTTGAATCGGAAGGTCTCCTCAGAAGCATACTTAGTCCTCATACTGTAATGATCAAACTTTGGATTATTATGATCAACAGCCCTTGTTTCAACAGGTTTGGCCTCAGTTCCAACAGCCCCCATAACAAATTCTCCACTCTTTTCTCGTTGCCTATGTCTTGGCCTTTCTTTCTGGCTCTTAGATTTGGTGTATGGAGGAATCTCAGTGGATCCATAGAATTCAGCATAATCGGGTCGTTTTGATGATCGGTGCTTGCTTGACAAAGAGGGGTCCTTGAAACTGCTTGATTTTATCTTGGGGGGCTTCATTTCTGAATATTTCTCAACTGTGCTTGGAGTATGGACATGTGATGCCATCCGGTTATCACTAAGGGGAGTATGGAGCTGTTGTGATGGCAGCTGAGTTTTGGTGAGAGGAGCATGCCCTTGAGCATTTTGTCTGTTGATCAATGGAGGCTGTGCTTCATCTTCAGGCATTACAAGACGATCTTTCAGGGGTGTTAAGCCTCTCTTGGAGATGCCAGGTCTGAAATGTGAAGGTATGAATTGAGTGACGGCACCAGCTATTGCTTCAAGGGAAAGCTTAGAAAGATCAACAATGAGCTGTCCAAAAGACGGCCATCCCGGCTCCTCTTTACTGCTCTCCAAGATTGGCATGTGTTTCTCATTGCTTGCTGGCCCTTTATACTCTCTTTCTGATGGTCTCTGCAGCGTTTGTGCAGTGTAATTAGCCAATTAGCAAGGGTGAATATGAAATATTTTCTTAGAATAAATAGCATCACATAACATTTAAAATATGCATACTAGAGCCCAAAGAAAAATATTTTTTTCTAGCAAAAGGACGGAGTTTAGGGTCTGCTTGATTTGAGAAAATATTTTCAGTTCTTATTTCACCTTTTCACAATTAATTACAAGACTGCTACCTAGTTTGCACTTTTATTACATTTTAACGAGTTATACCAGAAGTAATAGAGACATGTTATTTGTTGCCTGCGTTGTTTCCAGTACAAATAGTTTTGGTACAAAGGAGAAATCCCCCCTTTTGCAACTCAAGGCATATAACATGGCTCCAAAGACAAAAAGTTGGGCAGCATAAGGCTACAACGGGCAAAATGTCACAATTCTGAAATTTCTGGTTTTATAAATTCTATTAAGCAAAACATACTGTTTTTGAGAAGAAAGAGGATCCAAATCCCTGCTGAAGCATACATGTAGCATATCCTACTATAACGGCACCAACAACTGTGAGGATATCTGCAGGAAAACCCACAACGTAGCCTAAAATCAGAAGTTAAATGGAGATATAGAGTATCCAAAGGAATGCAATCACGTCATCAGTTTTGCAGTAACACCAACACATTAAAGAACAATCTTCTGATAAAGAATAAATCAGAACTACCAAAAAAAACTATAGCACTTGCCCAACTGGCATTTTCCATTGCATTTATGGACCACAGCCAAGGGATTTAAGACCAGGTCAGAGCTAACACATCAGTTGGATGAACCAAATCCACATGAAGTGACATCATTTAATGCGTCTGCCTCACAAGTCTAGTTCATGAGGGTAGGAGATGCTCCCTTGAATTTGAAAATGGGATTGTACCATTTCAAATCGAGATGTATCCAGAGCTACTCTCCAATTCCCAGCTAAACTAAATATGCCATGGGAGATATGCAAGTAAACAGTCTTATATGAAACTGAAGAGCCAATAATTTTCATAGTAGTCAGGAAAGTGACAAATAGTGATGCAGCCAACATACAACATACAGCTTTTTCTCTTTTCTTTCATCGCAACTCATATTTGATGCCTTTATTCCTGATTTCCCTTTTTTCCCCTATTCACAGATGATATTCAAATTAAAAAACATAACTTTAACATCTAAATCACAGGTTGCAAAGACTAGAAGTTTTGGTTCTTCAGTGAAGCATAAAGCATTCAAAACTTTCATGTCTTATCGCTGCATGCTTGGAGGATAAAGGAAAAAGCAGCACTTTGCATCTTATATCAACAGAAATTATTATATTCAACTGTAATACATATCAAGCATAAGCCCACAGTACTTTTGAGGCAGATGGTGGAGGTACTATTCAACAAAGAGACTAAGGTTGAACCAGAGAGCTCTGACATCAATTTGAATATGTTGTGTCTAATTGATTGATTTACATGAATAAGCCGTACAGTGTTATATTTGTATACAAGACCAATAGGATCAATCCCCAATGTTAAGGGATTAGAATCACTCGATGAAAGAATATGCTTGCTGAGCAAACCAGGTTATCTAGTAAACAATACAGGGATATTTACAGAGTTCGAATAATCAACAAGAATATAAGAATATAAACCTGTACTGGAAATTGAATTAGACTGATAATCACAGTCCTCCTGGTCAAGAGAGATTTGCCGAAGAGCAGCATTTCCTCTATCAATGACCAACAAGGAACAGGTGGGTCGAACATATACCACATCAAAATCATTCGAGAACTTAGCATCCTCACTAGGCCCATCTCTGTACCCAGCGACATTTGATTTTCCTCCAGCAATGGTCGTCACACCTAAAAAAATACTCACAAAGATCAGTAATATCCTTTTTCACCATTCTCAATGACAATTCTCCCATAACCACTGGCATCAGTGCTTGAATGAAGGAGCTAGCATTATGCCATGATATTGGACAGTGGGGTTCTTATGTCAAACAGTTCTAACAGGTTCCAGTAAAAAGAATTCCAGAATCGCATCTTAGTGCACTAGTAACGTTTCTATTTAATTTCTATTGACACATTTTATGTTCAAATTGCCAGTTACCAAAACACCATGTTAGTCATGACTACTAGATCTTTAAGCTGCAACTCATTATCACATACCAGAATCTCCAATCTTTCTTATAGCAAGATTCTGAGTATCAGCAACATAAACATTCCCCTTATCATCCACGGTTATGCCTTTGGGATGATTGAAACGAGCATCACTAGGTTTTCCATCCACATGACCAGTGTATCCCTGAAATGACCCTGCCACCAATCTTCCTCTACTATCTGCAGCCAGGTAGCACAAATAGATAGCACAAGGCATTAGGATCCCTAGAAGATCAATTCATTTAAATTTTCAATTAATCCCAAAATTGTTTTAACATGTCATATAACTTTCACTTACCAAAACTGTTTAGAGAAACCCCTGGACAATATATCACATAAAGCTAAGGCTTAGATTCCACCTTTTTACCCTTTTTGTTTTTTTTTTTTTCGTTTGACTATAGAACTATCAACTCTCTGTTAACTTGAACCAGTAAAGTGACCAAAACTGGTATCCTTTTCTCTTTCAATTTTTTATCATCATTCTTATCCTTCACCAGCAACATCCACAATTTGAAAAGAATTATGAAAATAGAGACATCCAGGAATGAATGACAAACTGCCATATCCTAACAAATCAAATTTGCTTATAACAGCTACATAAACTCAAGAACAGAAACAACCATACATTGTGACAACGGCGGAGTTATCCGAACAATGTTGCTATTAATTGCATCAACAGCAAAGAGTTCACCATCCTCCTCAGAAACACGGATCCTATGAGGGATGACCCCAATCTCGTTCCCTTCCACAACAGTCTCAACCACGTAACCATTTTCAAATTGAAGAACATTCCCATCTGAAAAGAAAGAACCAACAAACCACATTTACACATATTCACACACACAAACACCTTAACAATAAGCATGTTACACCAAAAACACGTGACCTTTGAAAGTTCTCAATCTCAGTAGAGAAATAGCAACAACCTGAGAGTGGCGTCTTGGTGGTAGACCTTGTCCATTTGATGATCGAAGACAGATGCTTAATCAAGGGCCCTGATTCATTAACATTGTTTAATTAAAGCAACAAAAATATCTAACATTGTTTAATCAAAGTAACCAAAAAGAAAAAAGAAAGAACTACTAAAAAGGCACCCAGTTAGGTATTCAATACCCTTAAGCTAAAAAAATAAAAAATTTAGCATACCCATTTAAAATTATGGAAAATTGACGCTGTGGACGCAGTGGGGGAACAATTTTGTTTACCTGCCGGAGCAGCGTGAGGTTGAAACCGGTGGGAGAAACTGGGGGCAAGTGCAATGAGAAGGAACAGGAAGAGAATGTGATTTTTCATAGCTACAGGTTAGGAATAGAACGAACGAGCTGAACTAGGTTGTGCTGTTAGTTTGAGAAACAGCAGCAGCAGGAGCAGAAGAAGAAGAAGAAGAAGAAGAAGAAAAAGAAAAAGAAGAAGGAAAGAAGTAATGGCAAGGAAGTAGGTTCTTCTTCTTCTACTACTACCACTGCTTCATCTTGTTGGGGACACTCTCTCTCTATCTCACAGTAAAGTGCTTTCAGTAAATATTTAACTTTGGATTTTGCATTTACGCGGAAAGTGAGATTTTCGAGGGGAGCATGGACGGTGTGGTGACGAAAGTGAATGCCTTTTTGTGACCACCCCACTCTTTTATGATTTCTTTTTACATAAAATAGAAATAACTTTTGCATGAAAATAAGTTGACAAAGTAGAAATAAATAAAAATAATAATTAAAAGGTATTTTAATTTTATTTAAGAAAAATAGAGAATAAGTTATGGAAAATAAAAATAAGAGTATAAGCATAGTGTTTTTTCACTATTATGAGTAAACATATGTAAAAAAATTAGTAATGAATTTTATATTTTTTAAATTTGTTTTCCGCTCAGCAAACTCAATTTATTAATTTTATCTTCATTTATAATTTTTATTCTTTCAATCAAAATAACTTTTTTTTTCTTTTCTCGTGTTCAATTGTATTTCTCAATTTTATTGAATATAAATTTATTTTTTCAATACTTTTTAATTCCTTTGAATTTTTTATCAATGTTATTGATTAAGTTTTGAATTTTATGTCAATGTGGGAGTTTATAGAACTTTTGTCTCCGAAAGTTAATTTGTCTACACTTTTTCCCTCGCCTAAAATTTTAGATAAAAAGTTTTAAATCTAGTTGGAATGTATCGTTATTTTTACATGTGACATAATTATATATGATAAACATTTTGATTATTATAATAATTATTTAAAAAATGTATATAGAATAAACTTAGTTGAATATAAATTATTGGTTTAGTAGTCGTGTTCGAATCCAATATATTGTCTAAGATAATCAAATTTAATACTATTTAAACCAGCTACTTATTATATACACATCTTAATTTTAGTTATATTTTTCTTCTATTATTACAAAAAAAAATCAATATCTTTAGAATATTTTTTTATGAAAGATGTTTTTCAATATCTTTGAAACCGAGTAGAGGTATTAATTATAATAAAGATTGAGTATAATAATGAATGAAAATCCATGCAAGTTACAAGATATCTCTACAAAGAAGTTAAATAAAGTTTAAGATGACTTTTTTTCACAAATAAATATATCATCTAATAAATGAGAAATGATAGCAACACGATAATTATGTAACTCTTAAGCTATTATAATTTGTTTTTAAAAAATTCCTCAAAAAATAATAGTTAAATACTTAATTACAAAGCAAGTATTGGTTATTCTTTTTTAATATTTTTCAAAGATATTATTTTTTTTATCTTCGTGATTTAAAATAACACATATAAGGATAACAAAAATAACTCTCAAAGAGATAATATAGTAAAAATTCTCATAAGGTGAGTAAATTTTACAGAATAAAGAATACGAAGGTTTTATGCACTTCACACTCAAGCTTAGAATGATATTTCTCTTGTATGCTTTTTGTTCTAGCCGGTGAGGTATTTTATTGTCCTTGGTTAGCCCAAATCTAAGTTATTTTCTCCCTTTTACCATTATGGTATTTATAACTTTCCTTACAATGTCTTTAAGGCCAAAATTTTAGCCCATTATCATTTTACTCAATGCCTGAATATTAGCCGACATGCTTGATTCTGTGATTTGGTTAAATATTTTAAATTTACTGTCTAGGTGCACCTGCTTTAAGAGAAGGGAGAAGTTAGTCATTAGTGATTTTATTTTCACCCATTTTACGGAGTTATTTGACGTAGACTATGGACTCAAAAATATAAACCACTTTGTTTTGCTATACACACTCCCCTTTAGGCCTAATTCGCACCCCTTCCAAGCCCAGGGGACACAAGCCCCCAGCCTCAAGCCAAATAAGCAAAGAGGCTTTATTAAGCCCATAACATTTTTCGTGGCATCTTTTGCACGTGTTTTACTCTTACTAGTTTTCTAGAATCTTTTCGGATATGCCATTTAGAGGCTGAGTTCCATTGATTTGTCATTCAGAGGCAGAGTAAGGGTTATATCCTTTTGGAGATCGAGTTCCATTGATTTGTCATTCGCAGACCGTGTTTATAGACTTATCCTTTGGTAGCCAAATGTATGGACTCGCGTTTCGACAACCAGATTTACAGACTCGCGTTACAACAACTAGATCGGTAGTAAAATATATAAACTCTTTGACTACCGAAAGAGGAGTCTATTTGACTGTGTTACAACAACTAGATCGGTAGTAAAATATATAAACTCTTTGACTACCGAAGGAGGAGTCTATTTGACTGTCGAGGAGCGAATCTATACATTTGACTACTCAGGAACGAGTTTATTTAAGTGTCAAGGGGTGAGTCTATATAAGCTTGAAGAGTTTTATCTCAATTGTCGTGAGTTCTCAAGAGGTATGTACCTCTTTTCATGAATCTCATTTTGAGTTGCCCTTTATCTTTTTCTTAAGGAATTGGCATGTTCCTCATCTCTTTCCTCCTCCATCTTTGTATTTTGTTGTTCTTGATTTCCTCTAACTGTTTTCACATTCTTATCCCATAAACCTAACCACATAAATCATGAATCCATGGTTGCTAATATTTCTACTTATTGAATTAGATGTTCTTGGTTTCTAAAACTTGAATGCATCTACATTTTAATCTATTCAAACTTCTTCTAATCCATTTTTAATTTGAATTAAATGAGCATACTTAGATGTTAATATACTTAGATGTTAATGCTTCATGAAGAGAAAGTCAGGTTTAATAGATCCTAATTTCTTAACTCACAAATAAGCACTCATCACTAATCAATATAGAACTTTCAACTTACACGAATTCCTAACATTTATAATAAAGATGAGTCTATCAATTTTTAACTTTCAAGAATATGAAGCTTTGGCTCCAGAAGCTATAGTGTCTCTACAATGAAAGTTGATCGAGAAAAATACATCCACCTAGTATTGTCTAATACCCTGTGGTAAAAATATGTTAAAGAATTTTCTGAAAGAGGAAGCTCCAAGGATGAAGAAGAGGTTGACGAAGGAAGACATAGTATAAGCTGTTAAAACGGTCTGTTAAGTCCATAATGGACTTTAGTACTTTGAAAGGGCTGATGATGAGCATGCAACTAAGAAATTTGTACAGAGCCATGTGCTTTGGGTTTATTAACATTAATTTGAATATTTCATGCGGAAGTTTCAATTTTCCAAACTAGAAATTCAGTATGGTGAATATGATTCAGTTTGAAATCATTTCGATGCTCCCTGCATTAAAATTTGGAAAATCATGGGACATAAAATCAAAAGGAAGTATATTAAGTTTATTACCTAGATGGATTATTACATATTTTAATGAATATGATAAATGTTACCTGAAGAATGGATTGATCATTTCATAAGTAGATGACGGGTAAAATAAAATTAAACACTACATTATACTACAGACGCATCTATTTTTGAAATAGTTATGAAGCCGTGCCTTTTGACCTTAACTTTGATCATCAAGCATCAACACCTGAAATTCAAGAAGAAGCCAGTTAGCTTTACAATTTTGGAATTTTAGAATATATAACAAAATGGCACATAATGAAATTATAACTATATAACAAATTATCCGGTAAGAGCCAAAGCCAAAAACAATGTTATTGTAGGAAACTGCAATTAGAATTTGGCAAAAGCAGCAGTATGGAACGTTTTCATTTGCCCTGTAGTAATATGTGGAGAATTACTTCATTTTCTATTTATCTTACCAGAAAGAAAGGCTCTTTTGATTTTACTTAGCTCTCTAGTAACATCCACCATACTGATCCTTTCTTTTGGTGATTCCGCAACACAAGCAAGTCCAATGTGAAACAGTGAAACTAAGCACTCTTCCGTAGTTGGAGTAAGATTCTGAATTTCTTCCGTGCTTATTTTTGCTTCTTTTAATATAAGCAATGGATCCAAAATTAGCAAAAGATTTTCAGGGAATGAATTTGCTACAAAGTTATGCAAAGTTTGACCATCTTCAAAGATTTCATCTGTAGGTCTTCTTCCAGTAAGCATTTCCAGCGTAAGTATCCCAAAGCTATACACATCTCCATTCATAGACACCTCAGAACCCATTCCATACTCTAAAAGAGATAATAAAATTTGTCAATGATTTGTAGTTAGAGAATATCCTAGTTTTCCCTAAAAATAGGTGAATTTAATGAAACACTAATTCAAGAGTTTAGAACATACCTGGAGGAGCATAGCCAACCGTCCCTTTTATTGCTAGTGTACTTGTTTTCTTGGAAGTGGTACTGTTAATGGTTGACATAAGTCTTGCTATGCCAAAATCACTCACATGGGCGATCATGTTATCATCAAGAAGGACATTGTTTGGCTTTAAATCACAATGGATGATAGATTGCTCACATTCATGATGAAGATAATGTAATGCAGAAGCAACATCAATCATGATATTTAATCTTTCGTGAAGATTTAATGTTCTTGGATTATCTGTACTTTGTGTCCTCGGATGCAACCACTGCTCTAAACTTCCGTTTTTCATGTACTCAAAAATTAGAGCTTTAAATTCTTGACCTTTGTAATCTGTGCTGGAACAACATGTTAAAAGTGGAACCAGATTTCGATGTTTAACATTTTTAAGTGCATTGCATTCAGCCAAGAAACTCTTGTGAGCTCCTTTCCTTTGAAGGTTTAAGACCTTTATGGCAACAACTTTGTCTTCTAACTCAAGAGTTCCTTTATAGACAGAGCTAAAATTTCCAGACCCTATCAAGTTTGTAGTTGAGAAACCATCAGTTCCATTGTGTAAGCTTTGGTATGAAACTTTAGCCAACTGGTCAATTGTTGGTGATTCCAAAGATGATTTCTTACTCCTTTTCCTCATCCAGTAGAAAGTTAGAGCAATTGACAATATGAGAAGAAAAACGATCACGCTAACTAACACCGGTATCAGCCTAAACTTGTGGTGTTTGACAAGTTTCTTACCTTTGACAGGGCATGGTGGCAGATGCAATTCTGAAATGCCTCCACAGAGCCTACTATTTCCGGTCACCACTAAGTGACTTGCATTCCGAAAGACACCTTCAGTTGGTACCTCACCCTCCAACATGTTGTAAGATACATTGAAATATTCCAAGAAAGAAATGTTCTGTAGAACATATGGAATTGATCCAGACAAGCGATTTTGTGACAAGTCTAAACGCCTAAGACCTTTGAGTAATGCCAAAGAGAATGGTATGCTTCCATCTAAAGAATTCCCTTGCAGAAAGAGGTACTCCAACATTATGCATTCTGCAATAGTTCCAGGAATGTCACCAGACAAATGATTCTTAGACATATCTAGAACATCAATGTTTTTAAGATTTCCCACTTCTTTAGGTATGTTGCCACTCAATGAATTTTCTGACAAATCCAACAAGTTTGTCAGAGAGGGAAGATTAAAAACCTCTAAAGGTATGGTTCCTTTAAGGTTGTTTTGTGCAAGGCTTAAGTATTGTAACTTTTGACAATTTCCTATGCTTGAAGGAATATTCCCTTCTAACATATTTTCTCCCATTTCCAAATAGAACAAATGAGTAAGATTGCCTATGAAGGCTCCTATCTCTCCCGACAATTTGTTTCCCGTTAAGCCTAACAGTTCCATATTTCGAAACTTCCCAAAAGTTTTTGGGATAATCCCTTCCATGCGGTTATCATATATAGTGAAGAGAGTTAAGTCAACAAGATTTCCTATTGCTGCAGGGATTTTTCCTGATATTTGATTACCCCCAAGAATTAGTTGACTGAGTTGAGTGGATAAGTTTCCCAAGGTATCAGGCAAATGACCTCCAAAATTATTGTTGGATATAGATAACACATGCAACTTACTACAATTTGTCAATGATTTTAGAAACTCCAAATCATAAGTGGAATTGTTACCAAGATTGTTTGAGGAAAATGATAAAAGGAGAAGATCTTGTAGCTTTCCCAGACTTGGAACTTGTCCCACAAAATGGTTATAACTCATATCAAGTACAAAAAGTAAAGATGAGTTTGTAATGGAGGGTGGGATTAGTCCTGAGATTTGATTTCCACTGAGTTCTAGTAGTTGGAGATTGGGGAGGGTGTGAAACATGTTAGGTGGAAGAGAACCACTACGTTGGTTTTTTGTAGCTGAGATTGCAATAAGAGATGAAATATTATAAAGACAAGAAGGAAATGTTCCAGTGAATTTGTTGACAGCAAATGATAAAAATGACAAGTTTTTGAGATGACATATTTCTTGTGGAATATCTCCCCCTAAGTTGTTAATACCCACAGAAAGAACAGTTAGGGATGAAAGATTACCTATGAATGATGGGATTCCCCCAATTAACAGGTTGTTATAAAGCATCAAATATTGAAGCTTCCGAAGTGAGCCAATTTGAATCGGTATTTTACCAATCAGATTGTTTCCATGCAACCTTAAGCGTTTGAGACGAGTGCAACCCGTCAAGTTTGTAGGAATTTCCCCTTCAAATGAGTTATTTCCAACAGATAGTAGTCGCAGTTGTGACAACCGTCCCAGTTCTTGTGGGATTTTCCCGTAGAAGCTGTTGTTTCCAAGGTCAAGGTTTCTCAAATAAGAGAGATTGCCTACATAAGGTGATAGGGATCCCTTCAACTTGTATCCATGCAAGTTCAAGCCTCTAACTCTTCCAAGCGTGAGATTGCATGTGATTCCATGCCAATTACAAAAGTGAGTAGAAGTGTTCCAAGAGAGCAACATCCCGTATGGATCAGTGGATATGGATTCCTTGAATTTGAGCAATGCCAAATGATCAGTCTCATCTCCCAAGGCAAAGACAGTGATGTTTGGGGTGAAGTACAGTGGGTTCAATGTGAAGAGAGAAATGAGGAGGATATATATGTGCCAAAATTTAAGGAACATCACAGAAAATTTATTCATGTGGACAAGGAATGGAAGCTGCATCTGTATGATGATATGTTTGTATTCTTAGATAGGTTTATATAGAGCTTCATAACATGGTAATTGGACTAGATCAAAGAAGGAACCTAACATCCATGTCGAAAGTTCATTACAGCTTCGCAAGTCAATGCAGGTGGCAAGTCAAGCACCAAAAGACCAGTAATTGCTAGTCTAGTCAAGCAACCCCAGATATACTCCATTTTCCAGTCCACCAATGCTATGACTTCTGCAGCATAAAACAATTTATGTGGATCACTACAACCAAAAGTTAGGTTCCTAGTTACAGGGATGAAGCTGGATAGACAAAGTGTGCATGATAAAAGACAAGTATAGCTTTAAACAAAATGCACTTTTCTTTTATTTCTGAGGTTATACATATTTATTTTGTATTAAACATTTGTTAACAGATTAACATTAGATGTGAATTATTCATGAAATACTGGTCATTTATTATTTCAGCACAGAGTAAAGACAACCAGAAAAATTGATTTTAGAAATCAATTTATTAATATTTAAAATAATAAAATTGATCACTAATATAATTAAAGATTAATTTAAAATTTAATAGTTAATTTTAGATACTAATTTAGATTCTGATTTACAAATCAATTTAATCACCATAAAAAAAACCAATTTAGATACTAATTATATAGAAACTAATTTAACGACTAATTATATAAAAATTAATTTAGTGACCAATTATATAAAAATTAATTTAACACTCAATTTTGTTAAAATTAATTTAATTACTAAATATACATAAACTTATTTAGTAACCAAATATATAAATATTAAAAGATTGTCACTATGTTGGTCTCCAAATGATATAATATTATACTTTTTAATAAATGAACTTGTAATATTATATTTTTTTGTCAAATTAATTTAAAATAGAAAAATAAATTCATTTTTTAATTTAATGAGAGAAATAAAAAATATTTAGATTTCAAAAATATAACCATGTAAAAAAAATAGCATAATAATATTATAATGTGATTTGAATGCACAAATGAGTTTTGTTTACATATCTTTTGAAAAAAAAAATAACAGAATAATATCATGCTATAGCTAGCATTCTATTTGAAAATAAACATAACCTAGAAGACACTTCCTATTCGCAGCCTAGCATATGAGCCAGCTGGAATACAATGCTCGCCATTTTCTTGATCCAATTATAGAGCTTTTGCAAGAACATGTTTCTGTGTTCTTTTAAAATTATCATTGTCACTACATCATTGTCAGTTTCTTTCTCAGAATCTCCAAATCTAAGAGAAGCCGCATCACCATCAAATTCTGAATACTTAATTTCCTGTTGACCTTCCCTCTCATCCAACACCATATCATCATCACAATCTGACTCGTTAGAATCATCAACAATCCACATAGCCTAAAAAATTGAACAGCAAAATAAAAGCCAGATATCTACCATTTCTACTCTGTAACCAAATATTTTATAAGCCCCTAAAAAATATAAAATATAAAGACAAACAACAAAAATTCAAAAATAGAGAGAAAAGAAAATTTCAGACCTGATACTTTGAAGTACCCCGAGGAAGACTCCTCTTCCTTATCTTCTTTTTCTTTTGATCTTCTTCAGCCTTGGCAATTTCAACCTCAGTTGGTCTTGTTTGGCAACAAGGAATGATGTCATACCCAATAATTAAAAGAAATAAATTAACATGAGATGCTCAAATAATAAATCCAATTATCAACAAACTTGGAGGCAGGATTGTCTTGGCTAAGAAATGGTATTAGAAAGAGGTTAAAGATAAAAATAAAAAATAAAAAAAAATAAAAATCTAATATTTAAATAAAAGGTGTTAAGGAAAGACTAAAACATACCGAAGCTCAAGAAACAAATCTACCTGCTCTACCTGCTCTCCAACAAGAGGATCAGGTATATTCTCGATAACTAAAGTTTCATGGTTAGGAGGATCAGGCACAAGAGAACTAATGACCTGAAATATTATAGAGGGGAAAAAAAGTAAACAAATAAGTAAATAAATGGTTAAAGAATGCAAGAGTGTAAAGGGTTAAAAATTGAAAGATGACAATGTCCTAGTGCTTTCTAAGCAGCACGAAACACACACACACATATTAGAGAAATAAACCGTCAGAAACATTATCAAAATTCAACAGTAGCTTAATGTAGCAGTACAAACTAAACAACCAAGCCTTTTGCCACTAGGAGAGATTCATGGTGGATCACACAATGCTATTATGTTCTAATGTGAATCATGTTTGTGGACAAAGCATTGACCTCTAAATCTACGGACTTAGCATATGCTATAATCCAATTCAATCACAAACCTAACTCCTATTCCTTTATCAATTCCAAGATTGCTCTGGTTTTGTTTAGAAAACATTGGGTAAAACGGCCAAAGTACATACCTCCCTATCATGCATTTCATCTGATCATGTATCTGTAAATTTCCTAATCAGCTACTCTAGAAACAAAAACAGAACGCACAAGGGACAGTAGGAACAAAGAAACAGTGACAAATACCATTTTACTTCTCTGAATTCGAGCTGCACGAGCTCCTTTGCCAACATTGCGCTCTGTTTTTGCTATTGCATGTCTGTCTGAAGAACCCAACCGAAAATGAATATAACATTGTGGTCGCACGCACCGGTAGATGGCTATTACATATATAAGATTCAGTTGAAAGGTTATTATCATATTATCCTAGAAAGGACTATGATATTTCACACTTTATCAACTTTTACGACCACTTTATAATTATTATTTTATCTTTTATTTTTTTTTCTTTTTAAATATAAAATTTTATTTTTATAATAATTATAATATTTTTAAAAGAAGTTGTTATATGATTATTACAATTATCAAAGAATTATTTTCTTTTTAAATAAAATATTATATTTCTTAACCACAGTATTATATTTCTTAATTAATGACTCAATTGAGTCTACAATACTTTTGTTTTATAATTGATAACTAACTAATTAGCTAGCCATTTCAGTTACAATCAACTACTAATTTATTTAATACCAAAAATTAGTAGCTAAATAATTATTTTATTATAATAACCCACTATTTTTACTTAATTAAATAAAGAAAACATCCACCAAATAAAAATATAAAATATAGAAATTGTGTTTTCATTTATTACTTCCACTTAATTTTAAAATAAAATAAAATTATGTTATCATGCAAAACTTTAATAAAAATAATATTCTTGATTTAAAGTTATTTTTAGATAAACAATTTTTTTTCATTAAAAATTGTTATCCTAAAGATGACATATCCATTTTCATAAAAAAAATATTTACCTATTTTAATAAATCTCTAATAAAATTGCACCACGTTAGTAAATAAATTCAAATCATTCTTTATATATAAATAGTAACATTTGTATATAACAAAGCAAAATGTTATTAACTTGATGTTCGTTCGAGAATGATTGAGTTTTAATTCTTTAAATAAGCGAGTTCATATCTTATAGATGATAAAATAAAATATGATTAGTGGGTAAAACTTCACTAATTGTATCTTAACTTTTGTAGCCAAAAGTGTATGGTACCCTTACCAATGAATATAACATTAAAGTTATCAAATCTTTATAACCTAGATGATCCCATCCAACTTTATTGGACAGATTGTATGTGCGATTGCTGGCATGGAAGATCAATATAATATTATAATATAACCTAGTTTTATTATTAAGACATGTTATATATAATATTACATTACTATATCTATTAAGAAAATCTATATAATTTATATTTATTCTTATTTTAACGAATTATTTTATAAATTTTTAGTGACTATAATATTTCTCTTCTATTTGTAAAAAAATAAAATAAAATTTATATAATAAATAAAATTTTAAATAAGAGTAAAAACTAGTATCTGACTGAGAACTTTTGAGAAGTCTCATTTCATATTACTTCTGAAATGATTCCAAATAGAAAAACGGATCTGAAAATACATCTGAGAAATGAAATTCTACAAAAATGACAATGCAGAATCTCTTATTATTTGACCAGTGCAAAATATCTGAAGTGTAATGGACCGTGCTACATTAAGAACACACTTGTTCCATCATTTATTTAAGCTAATTTAATCTAATGGTGTGAAGGATAAAATAGAAATAAAACATGCATAAAAAGTGCATCAAAGTAATGCAAAGCTGCACCACTCATCACAGGGTATATCTTCTATCATGGGTACTTGACCAAAAAGAATTGGATAGCAAAATACTCACTCTGAATGGTTTCTTTAAGGTAATAATTAGATAACAATATGAAAGTTCCGATAGAAAGTTTGGCATAAGAACTTAAATTCCGAATATCACATGTTAGACGATATAGTATTTTCATGGTAAATGATATACTGGACAATAAATTATCAACATATCTAGATTCCAGATTTAGTTATACTTACCATATTTATTATACTTATGATATTTATTAATAGCTCATGTTTTAAGAGTGAAATATTTTTCTAGTGAGATATCTTATTTGTTTGCTTTGGTCTTCTAGATATCAGAGATTAAAACATAAGTCTATTTTACTATAACAAAAATTTGATCTTTAAAATCAATTTATTAATCACTAAACCTATAAAATTAATCACTAATTTAATTAGAGACAAATTTAAAATTTAATAACAAAAAGTGATTAAAATTTTAATAATTAAGTTAGATACCAATTTAGATTCTAATTTGAAAATCAATTAGTTATCATCAAATAAAAACTAATTTATATACTAAATACATAGAAACTAATTTAATGACTAATTATGTAAAAACTAATTTAGTGACCAATCATATAAAAACTAATTTAGTCACCAATTTCTTTAATTCCAATTTAAATACTAAAATATATAGACTCATTTAGCGACCAAATATATAAATATCAAAAGATGGTCACCATATTAATATCTAAATAATGCTAATATTATAGTTATCTAATTGAAGTTGAGACATCATTGTGAAAATAACTTATAATTAGAAAAGTAAATTCATTTGAAGTTCTTAGTATTTTTCTATTAGAACTTATATTATTTGATTATAAATATATAATAACTAGTATTTAAAATCATTTGGTATGAAGACTAGTTATTAACACATGTGCTTATTTTTGTATTAATATTTGCACCTTTTGGTGACTATGATTGAAAATTGACTCTTAAGTCATGATCATTGGTCGAACAGAAATATTGAATTGCTAGGTAGCAGTGAGAAACAAGCCTTCAAGTCATGTGCTCTAGATTAAAAAAATAGATCAACAAAAATTGAAATTGTATATATTCAACTTTGAATTTTCAATTATAATATCATAATGATAACAATTGAGTTGACAACTACAAATGTAAAATATTGTAGGATCATGGTTAACATGGTAAAAAACAATGTTGAAATAATTAATGATGCAAAGAAAATTTCAATGTCTACAACACGTCAAAAGTGAAATAGAAAAACCTTTTGAAATAGAACATTTGAAGAAAAAAATAAGAAAATAAGTTGTCATATAGGTGTGTAGTCTACCTTGAAAACTTATAAAATTTCAGTCTCAGTATGCTACAATGCACAATGATGTGTGCTACTTTGGCACTTAAAAAGAGAACTTTTATTACATTACCCTTTCATAAGTGGTGGATATCTATAAAGACAAATGAGTTATCTTTTCCTTGCTCAATTGGAATATCTTCACTCCTTTGCATTCACAATCCTACAAAGATAGGTTCAAAATTAAGAGAAATAGATAAATAAGATTAAAGAATTCTTCCTCTTAGCTTTAAACTCAGACTATTAACACAATTACCAAGTTACCCAATTAAACCTAACAAGCTAATATACATCATATATGATATTGTTGACGGTACCTACCCACATATTTTTACAAGGTTCATTCTAATTTGATCTCATCCAATATATTTTATGACAATTGATTGTATAATTATAATGATTTGTATTCTCTTATCAATCACTATAATTCTTATTTATCGTCATAATTCCTATTTATTAGGAATAACTCAGCCCTCACCCTAAAATGACCTATAAATAGATACCAATATCTCAAGAAGTACTCACTCAATCTTATATTTATTCACTTATATTATTTTTATCCTTTTACTGACTTGAGCGTCGTTGAATCTTCTGCAGGTGGATCTCCACTTTGTGTCAATTAACAAAGCTCGACAACTATTATCAAGGGAGATATTACTCGGTCAAAGTCTGACCTCCTCAAAGTCAATCTTATTCCACCTCGAAAGGTTCTATTTTGTTTTCGGTAAGAATATGTGGTGCCTACCGTGGGACCAAGTAAAATATTTCCCACCTCCACAAAGCAATATAAAATTATGAGAAATTGAAAATTGTAGTTCCTTTTCATACCATGAAATTGGAATCTCTCTCAATCACATTGTTATTGTTTTCATAACTTTCAATCATAATTGTTATCTCTAAATTGTTATGTGACAGTATGGTTGGGAGTTTGACGATAGTTTGAGATTTCAAAAATAATACCCTTGTGCAATTGTTTGTTGCTGATTTTGGCTCAACCATTGATTGATTAGTAGAACATTTTATTGCATGTATATGAAATATATGGAATTCATGATTAATTATAGATATGCATTGCCTGTATATTTGTTTATTTTTCTACATAATCATACAAAGTTACCAAAATGGGTCATCAATTGAGACCAAAGTACAAACATTTGATTTAGGAACTAGATAATGAAGTCTTTTTACATAATTCATTGGTGCAAGTATACACAGAATTTCCAAAACATATAAAATTTCCCTACAATGTTACTTGACCTATTCCTTTCATATACATTCTCAAATTTTATTTTATTTATTCTACAGGTTGAAAGACATAATGAGCTTTAACATACACGGAATTTAGAATAGTGCATTGCTAACATTTGGCAGAAATTTTTACTCATAATATCACAATTGGTAACCAATTGATCATGGGTTCAAACCAAATAGAACCTCTCTACATGTACAAGGTTCACATACAATAACCCTCTCTTGTAACTTTGCATATAGAGGGTCCTCAAATTGCATGTTAATTCTATATTTAGACACTAACCATATATTTTCATGTGATTTAGACGAAAATACAATTGATAAAAAAAAGTGTATTAATTATATATTTTGTAAATAGATTTCTATCAAAGAAAAAAAACCATCCATCTAATTCTTTAATCATAAGCTTACTATTATTTTAGTTTCATCATAGAACTTTTATTTATAAACCTTTTTCCAATTATGGTTTTGAAAAAAATTTGTGATGGTCAATAAAAGAAAATATTTGCGAAAGATTGGGCATGAAAGGATTAAGATATTTACCATATTAATTGATTGGTGATATTTTTCTTTTTCAGAACATACTTCTATTTTCCATTGAAAAAATAGTGAAAATATTTGACAATAGTATTATCAAGTACGGTTGAAACCATGTGTAGCATCATATTATTTGATCATCCTAAGTAATAAAATTATAATTATTTTTCATGATTTGTTATTTTGGAAAATAGTACTTTGAAAATAAATTTAAGCTATAACGAATTTGTAATATTTGAAAACATACAATTAAAAAAAAAGTCAATATCATCCAACTAGTGATTTTTATCGAATTTGCTAAATCCAAATTAGGAATGCATAAAAATGGATAACTATTTGCATGATTTGATGTTTCACGTCTTCAATTTTATATGGTAAAATTGATTTGCCATAGTTTATCACGTCTTCAATTCAATAGGATAAAATTTGATTGCAATTCCTTTGATTTTTTATATATTTAATTGCACAAGTGAGACCCATGTTTGACATCCCTTTGATTTTGATATATAGAATTTTTCTAATCGGTATGTGTTCAAGCTACACCAGATGCCCAGGTGATGTCAGGATATAATCATAACACCCAAAACAACACTCATGCGATTATCATCTGGCAAGCAATGTCATCCTATTAGGTTATTCTGATCTTTCACATCATAGAGGAATTATTATTGTTACTGGATACAAAATGTGGTAGTGTAAAAGTGCATGTCTAGGAAAGTTTTGGCAAGGAAATACTTGGTATTTAAGTGTGTCTGTTGGTGACCCACCTCTTTTTCCTGGGAACTTACCTGGTGTACTAGTTCATGATCTACATTCATTGTTACAGTAAACAATATTGTTCGTGAAGAGAAATACGTGAGTCAACAACAAAATGTATCAACCAGGTCATACTCACTTCCTTTATCAGAATTTACAGGTAAATGAGTATGCACAAGAGGTTACGTAGATTTGTTGACAACCTTTGAGGCGAGCATAACACACCAAGCATTGAGAGTTTAGTACATTCTAGTTGAGGCAGACACATCTTGCAATGCACTTATTGGCAGTTGAATACTCAATAAGCTCGATGTCATTGTTTCCATGTTGCAAATGCTTATAAAGTTCCCTGCCAAGAATGACATGATTATTACAGGAAGGACTGATGCAAAAGCTGATCGGGAATGTTAAGACTCCTTCTAGTAGCAGTACCACAACAAACCAAAATCACTTTGGTGTTAAGGTGACACAACATTTAAGTATTCCAGGTTTCCTAGAAGAATAAGAGGTTCTTATTTTCGGGGTTGAATTCATGGATAATCGTCCCATTTAAGCACTATTTTTTTCTTTTCTTTTCTTTTTTCTTTTATTCTTTGTATTTTTCTATATAAAATAATAAAAAATTAATAATAATAATAATAAAACGACGAAGTTAAACTCAATTTGAATAACTTATGCTCATTCACGCTTCGTCTTCCATCCCTTAGTTTAGAGACTACTGCTGGGAAAACTAAGATATGGCGACTTGGCGGTGACTGCTCATAATCTACCACTGAGATGGTTCTTTAACAGTGAGCGACACAACAAAGATTCCTTCATATTATGATAACGATGCGTCGGAAAAATCACACAGAGAAAATGAGAATTCACCGCGTCTTTAAAGATGGCAGTAAATAATAATGATAACAACGTAACCATCACAACGACGACCATTGGAGCTTCTAGCGACGTTTAGAGATTCAATGGAGAGAGAGTGACGATCACGATCAACAACGATACATTCTCCATTTTCGTCTTTTTTGTTCTCTCTTTTTTTAGCTTAATTATAATACAAATGGGTTACAATTGATTATATGTTGATCAATCTCGTTTAGGGGTGAAGAATTTTAAATCAAGCAAGAAATCAATGATTCAACATCAATGACAGAAACATTCATAATATCAATTCATTCACTAAAATCTTCATTTATCTCTAACAATTTACGCATGCATTGAGAAATCATAATTTGAATAACTTACCTCTTGACGTATAATTACGACAACTGTTCTTTTGTTCCTTTATGATTTTCAGCAATCGTCCCAAATTAACTTCTTTTGTTCTTCTCTCTTCTATTGCTTCTTTCTAATTCTCTCTAAGTTAAATTTCTAATTCCTCTCCCTTTCACTGAAATCTCTTTGCCTTTTAAGTGCACCATTTTGACGATTCAACATATTAAACTTAGGTTCAACGAACGAGAGCCTCGTCGTTGAGTGCAATTAACTAAACATCGCACATTATGTTAATGTTTGAACAACATTTATAATTGAATAATTGAACCATGCAAAATGTAATAATTGAATCATGCAATTTGAGTCAACGATAAAAAAATATAAGAATGAGTGGTGCATATTCGAAAGTGGAAGTGCAAATAGCAAAACTTCCATTTTTTTATTTCTAATTTTATCCGGTCAAAATTGGGTGTTAACAAAACTATTATATTTGTAATATTGTTTTTTTTTATAAAAAGGAACTTGACATCACAAACATTGAAGTTTTTTTAATTCCTCTCTAGTAACTCTGTTTGTAAATGGTTAAATCATACAAAATCACAAAAGTGTGTCCTTTCAACATGCTTCTTCGAAATTGTTTAGGATCTCATATGATTGCCCTTTCAATAAATTGAAGGAGAAAGTATGCACTGCCTTGGGTCTTCTTGCTCTTAAAAGATTCAATAAGTAACTTCAATCTACAGTACATGTAATGGTTTAATTATGTATGATGCTACCTAGATATTAACTAATGTTGATGTATCATAAGTAATCGCTTGGAAGACTCAATTTTCTTTCAATACCATGATTGAATTATATGTCATGTTTAAAAAATATATTACAAAAGTTATGATGTTTCTAAACCCACCTACGACAAGCTCTTTCACAAACCCCAACCTCATCACTTCCACTAAAGGATTAGTCATTTCAATGACCTTATCTAATGTGTCACTATCATGGAAGGTCCTAATGATTATGTTCTTACTTACAGATGTCGTTGATGGAATACAATCCAACCAACTTATATTGTGTAGTTCAAATTTTAATATGGACCATGTATTGGACCTCAATACATTTTCTACTGAGCTTTGTATTTTGGACCCTGAGTTGGAGTAATTAGGATACAAAGTTACCTAAGGCTTTAATTGGGCTCTGAGCTTAATTAGAAACCCTATGCGACTTAGGCTATCTAAAAGAACCTTGAGCATGCTACATTGCTTAACATATTTAATACATGTTAAATATGCAAAGCATGTGCAGTTAAGTGGTCGTGATCCACAATTGGTGCCTCTTTTTGCGGATCATGTGACAAATAGCGCAAGCTCATTGGTTCCTCTAGATCTAGTTTTTGAATTCAAATAATTTCACATTAAATTGGCCCCCAAGACTTGGCAAAGCTTAAGCCTATAAATGCATGTATTTAGTCATGTATTTTCAACTTTGAATGAGATAATGATATGTTGCAAAATTGGATCCACTATTGTTTATTGAGCTCTCTTTTAGGTTAGCAACTCTCGCTAGCTTAGGCACCTTCCAAGAGAGTTAGTCAAACCTCTGTCTCCTTTTTTTTTCTTCACCAAATTTCACTTACCTCCGACCAATGTTTCCACAACTCTAACCAATCCATTGCAGTTAATAAAATGTGATCAAGAAGAAAGACACTAGACTCCATCTATCAATTGTAACCCTAAAACAAAGGTCATTTAACACATTTGTTTTTTGTGCAGTTGTTTGACAAGGTTATCGAAGTATTAAACTTTAGAAATAACAAAAAAAATCACAAAAGTAAACTATCAACATCGAGTTCAAGTTATAAATTTGAAACATTGTCTACCGCTTAGTACAAATCAAAATTGATGCTTATGTGACACATGATCAAGCATTGGGAGAAAACAAATTCTTCATCCAAACCTGTATATTCAAGAATCATGAAATAAGATTGAATTGTTTGTCCAAATAAAAATCTACATAAAACAACACATAAGAAAGTATTTATAATTTAATGAAATGTCATTTAACTTAATATAAATATAACCTCAATCACTTTGAATTCAATACTTTTTTATATTTTTTAGATTATATTTATGTTCTTTCATTCATTTATATTTCATTTTGAATAAAATGTTAGTTTAATTAGTTTTATATAAAAATATTTTGTATGTCAAATAGTTATTTTAATAACATTTTAAAACAATTTTTTATAATTTCAAAATAAATATTTAATATTTTTATTATAAAACTCTAACAATTCTATTAAATATATTTTATTATAATATAATATAAATAAATCAAAACATTATTTAATGAATCATATTATAAATACATTTATTAATTATTTCTTAAAATAATCTATTATTAATATATTTTATATATAAAAAATCAGAATATTATTTTAGTTTATTTTAAATAATTTAAAACATACATATTGACTTTATTAATAATTCAACAATTACTTTTTAATGGCATTTAATTAAGTTTTAAAAATTTATTTTTTACTTTTATTGTTTAAACTAAAAACCCTAAATCAAAATTAAATAATTAAATTATTAAATCTTTTTATTTATTGAAGAAAATTTAAATACTTAAATTAATTAAAAATACCAAAATATCTATATTTGTTAAATAAAAAAATAAATAATTAAATTAATTACGAATATTAAAATACTTGTATTTATTGAAAAGATTAAATACTTAAATTAACTAGAATATAAAATATGTATACTTAAAATTAGATTAAAACTAAAATCATTTAAAAAAAATAAATATACATTATTTTAAAAAATTTCAAAAATAAAATAAAATAATATTATCTCTAAATTATCTACAGTTATTTTATAGAAATTAATTAGTTAAATTAGTTGAAAACATTAAAATATTTGTATACGCTGGAGAAAAATTAAATAATTAAATTAATATAAAATATTAAAGTATCTCTATCTTGAAAATTTAGTTTAAAATAAAATATTATAAACAAATTAAGAAAATCAAAACAGATTTTAGAAAAGATATATGATAGAAAAATATCATATCAATTTTTAATTTTTCAACTGTTTTAAGAAATCAGTTTCAGATAGTGAGAAATCTGTAGATTTGCATAAAAAAGTAGAATATTTGGTAAGTAAATTCGAACTAGATTATTTTGGGAAATAAAAATTTTAAAAATTATATTATCCTCAATAAAAGAAAATCCTCTTAATCCTGCGTGCACGAATATAGTGACAAACTTCTTTTTTATCTTTTATATCTTCTATCTTCGGTTCCAAAAAATATCGTAGTTCCTCTCCTCTATATAAATACATACACATCCAAACGTACCCTGCACAAAAATTTTCTTCTTCCCAAATCGTAGATCTGCGATAGCACCTTTCACCCAAGGTATTCTCCTTCTTCGCTTCGATCTCCTTTTCCTTGTTTCGCACATTCCTAGATCTGCATATTCCTCTTCCCCGATTCGCTTCTCGCTTTTTGCACGTGCCAATTAGGGTTTCAATTCGCCTTTGCCGTTTCATGAGACCAGATCTAGATATATACCATGCATTCGTATTGCGTAGCTCGCACATGTTTTTGTGTTTGTTTTTAGGTTTAATGCGGCTGATGTATGATTCCCTGCAGCCGTGTAATTGATGCATTGCGGCTTTGTTTTTTTAATTCGAATGAAGTTTTGTTTGCGTGGTACTGTTTGATGCATTTAGGTCGAACCGGTGCAAATTGCGTTGGTTGTTCTAGTATGCTTTTCAGTAAACTGGTGATTTTAGTTAGCATAAATTGAAAAAAAGTGTTAATGTTTGGGTTGTTTGTGTATATGTAGACTGTTTTTGATTTGGGCTTTGTTATTTGATGAATCTTCTCTTTGATGCTGAGACATTCTTTAGAAGTGCAAAATTTTTTGGCCCCTTGCTGGGAATTCTTATAGATGTGTGTTGAATTTTTGGTACAGGTTAAATTGGTGTAGTGTGGCAAGATGGGAGGTGGATTTAGGGTGCTTCACTTAGTTAGGCCGTTTCTCTCGTTTCTTCCTGAGGTTCAAACTGCTGACAGGAAAGTGCCTTTTAGAGAAAAGGTCATATATACTGTGATCTCTCTCTTCATTTTCCTGGTTTGTAGTCAGCTTCCTCTATATGGGATTCACTCAACAACAGGTGCGGATCCATTCTATTGGATGCGTGTTATTCTCGCTTCAAACCGTGGAACTGTCATGGAGCTTGGAATCACTCCCATTGTGACTTCTGGGCTGGTCATGCAACTTCTGGCTGGGTCAAAGATCATTGAAGTGGACAACAATGTACGTGAGGATCGAGCACTATTGTAAGTCTCTTTCTTTGTACATACATTCATTTTGTTGATCATATTTTTTTTTTCTCCCTGTGTAGTTTTATCTGATTTTAGCATTTGTAGCTGCGTGATGAATCCCTTCATTTAACTGTTTCGAATACAATTTATTTAGTATTTGTTGTGTTCTAATATTTCTCATGGTGGGCATGATTCTAGTGTGATATATTTTCTTATATACTGTATATTTAGTTGACTTCCTTTTCTTTCTCAGAAACGGAGCGCAGAAGCTTCTTGGTATTTTGATAGCTGTTGGTGAGGCTGTTGCCTATGTTCTTTCGGGAATGTATGGTAGTGTGGGGCAACTTGGAGTAGGAAACGCCATCCTCATCATCATCCAGCTCTGTTTTGCGGGTATAATTGTGATATGTCTAGATGAGCTTCTCCAAAAAGGATATGGTCTGGGCTCTGGAATTTCCCTATTCATAGCAACTAATATCTGGTAAATTTTAACTCTTCCCCAATGAGATATTTCTAACTTTTATTCTCTAGTGTTTTTGTTGTCTTCTAGCAACTGCTAAGATATTTAACCTTCTATCAAATAATTAAAAGGAATTCTCTTGTCATTTTTCAGTGAAAACATTATATGGAAGGCATTTAGCCCCACCACCATTAATAGTGGACGTGGAGCTGAATTTGAAGGTGCTGTTATTGCTCTGTTCCATTTGTTGATAACTAGAACAGACAAGGTCCGGGCTCTACGTGAGGCTTTTTACCGACAGAATCTTCCAAATGTGACAAATTTGCTTGCTACTGTCTTGATCTTCCTAATTGTGATATACTTCCAAGGTTTCCGTGTAGTCTTGCCAGTGAGGTCAAAGAATGCTCGTGGACAACAGGGTTCATATCCAATCAAATTGTTTTATACCTCCAACATGCCCATCATTCTTCAGTCTGCTCTCGTTTCCAATCTCTACTTCATCTCCCAGGTAATTAATATTTGTAAAGATAGATTGGAGTTAATGTTCTTGGATTTACTGTTTTAACAATCTATTGTTCAACTTGTTCAGCTGCTCCACCGTAAGTACAGTGGAAACTTCTTCGTAGATCTATTGGGAAAATGGAAGGAATCTGAATATGGAGGTGGTCAGTCGGTACCTGTTGGTGGTATTGCGTACTATATCACTGCACCATCCAGGTAAGAGAATTACTAACAAATTCAGGTTAAGTGCTCGGTATGGTATATGTACTAATATAATATAAATTGTTAGTCAGTTATGTACTGAATATATCTGTCATTTGATAACCCTAACTAGTGTCTATGCCCTATATATCTTGCAGCTTAGCTGATATGGCGGCCAATCCCTTCCACGCCCTGTTCTATCTTGTGTTTATGCTTTCAGCCTGTGCCTTGTTCTCTAAAACATGGATTGAAGTCTCTGGTTCATCTGCTAGAGATGTTGCCAAGCAGCTGAAGGTATTGACTAGGATTCATATGCAACTTTCTATGGTTCTCAAATTAAAATAAACTCTTTGAAAGGCGGTTCTGAATCCAAATTTGTTGGAAGGAAAAATGTTTACTCATGGAAATTAATCTGTATTCAGATATCAGATAAATGTATAAATTTTTTTGGCAAAAATTTCTGATGTCATAATATATTTTTTGAATTTGCAGGAACAACAAATGGTAATGCCTGGACACCGTGAGTCAAACTTGCAAAAAGAACTGAATCGATATATTCCCACTGCTGCAGCATTTGGAGGCATGTGTATCGGTGCCTTGACAGTGTTGGCAGATTTTATGGGCGCCATTGGTTCAGGAACTGGAATATTGCTTGCAGTAACGATCATCTACCAGTACTTTGAGACATTTGAGAAGGAGAGAGCTAGTGAGCTTGGCTTCTTTGGTTTCTGAGTTCTGCTAAGCGAATAATGTTGGTGATCCTCTGAGCTTTCCCACACCCTGTTTGAGGGTTCATTATACTTCTAGGACAGTTAACTTGCAAGGGAGGACATAGACTAGTTTATTATTTTTTTTTCTTTTTCTTCTTTTTCCCCCTTTCTTTCAACTGAGGAAGTTTGAAGTAATACATGGTTGTTATTAACATTTTTGCGTTTCTTTGAAATATACTTGTTTTTATTTATCATTCAATCTATATCAAAGTCATCTTAAATTTATCAGCTTATCAAATGAAAAGTGGAAATCGCCTAGTATGTTAACATCGGCCTTTATGATTTTGATAGGATCGTAATGAAAGTCAAAAGGGTGAATAGGTCTTGAATTTTTATAAATATCATTTTATTTGATTTTGATTCTGGTTATGTAATTGAATACTTTAATCATGACGTCGTGAAAATTAAAGGGTGGGAAATTACAAGGTTTGAGAAGCAACATAGTACATTTGTAGGACTTCAGTCTAATTTGTATTTTAATTGAATTTTCATATTTAGGTTTAATTCGGTTAATGTCAAGTTAACGAGTTGTTTTAGTTTACCTAAGAAATAAAAGAAATAAAAAAGTAATATAAGATTTTTATATTTAATTTTAAATACATTAATTTGATAGGTAAATTATAATATATGTATATATTTTAATAAAATGTATTTTTTAAATATTTTTACCATGCAACTTTTATTTTAAAAAATATAATTATTATTTTTTAAAGTAAGTTGACTCATAAATTTATTGAGAATCTATTTAGTTCGTAAGTTAAACAATTTTGGTTAAAAATTATTTCGTTTAATTTATACCACAACCTTTTCGGCCTACTTATTTTGTGGGTTTTTAGATAAGCTGAATGAAGTCTGTTTTGATAACTCTAGTAAATATATGATTATATTTTATCTTGTTTCTTTGTTAGTATTTTGTCTATATGATTATTTTTTAAACATATAAACTATATTTTTTCAAGATTTAATTTAAATTAAGTTACCAACATTGATTGACACATCATAATAACTCGTGCTCCTTAAAATGTTAAAAATAGTACTTTATAAATAAACCACATAGAAAGGGAAGAATATGTGTATCGAGAATGCTAATGTTTACAACTGAAATAAATAATTTGGACATATAACAAAGGGAAAGTAGTTGAAGGAGTAGGGTGTGAAATGAAATCATAAAAATAGAAAAGATAAAGACTTTTGAAGATGTTTAATAGATTTTCATTTTTGAAATATTCCAGTCTATTTAATTTAAAATATGAGAGTAAATTATATTACAATATATGATACTTTAGCTTAAAATGATGAGATAATTTATATTTAGATCCGTGATATTCACCATTATATAAAATAGATTTAATTTTTTTATAGTTATAAGAATTAAAATTAATTCTTTGAATGTAAAATTAGATGCAGCAATAATTTGAATTTCTTAAATATGAATTAAAACAGTTCTCTTCCAAATTAAATGGACTAAAGATACCAGTTTTAAATTTGAAAAATGTTTACTAACTTCATCTAAAGTAAACAAATTGAAAACAAGACCTTTATTAAATTTAAAAAACAAGGTTATCAGTTTTAAGTTTTACATTTAGAGTGTTTTTCAAAATATACTCCACCTTGCATTTAGTTTGTTAAGAAATGGTTTAGTTGATAAAAATGGAAAATTGTTAAGAGATTGCTGTTTGTTGGATAATTTGTCTAACTACATATGAATGTAACTCTTAACTTTTGAAGTGTGTCTAAATATAAAAGTGTAACTTTTTTTTTAGTGATTGGTTAAGTGATTCTTTTAAAGTGATTTGCACAATCATGAATAGGAAATAGGTATGATGCAAAATTAGTTTTATCTTATTATGCAACTTATAATGTTTATACGTTGGTTTAGTAATTTTCTTCCTCCACTATCCTCGCCGTGCATCAACATTGAAATTAATTCTTGTGTTAACTATAATTTTAGTCCTTCAATATTAAATTTTAAAAAATAAAAATTATTTTAGTCCTTCAAATTTAATGTTAAGAGACTAAAATTATATTAACACAAAATTTGAGAAACTAAATGAACTTTTTTTTTTAATTCGAAAAATTAAAACTAGATTTATCCTAAATTTTAAGGATTAAAATCAGCATTAAATCCAAAATTAATTTGGATTGTTTGATATAAGAGAAAAAAAGAATATAAATAATTTTAAACTAATGGATTATTTTTCACTTTTTATGTTTATCTCATAATTACTTCTCTTTTCTTTTATTTCATATTTCTTCTTAACTAAACAGTTTAATCTTTCACTCCATTTTTACCTTTTTTTATCTATTTTTTTTTCATACTGCATTATTCAGATGCAGGGAATGTTAAGAATATTCCCTTTCATTAAGGTTTTAGAGTGTTACCACCATATATGAAAACTTGAAGGTTTCATTCATATTAGGCTAACTATTAGGTTACTTGATAACAGGTTATTTTTGAGTTTAATTATAATCTATTGTTCTCTTAAACTCCACACTCTTCTTACCACCCAGTGTTTCTAAAACTCTGTCTTCAAAAATAGAAAACCTTATTGAGTATTCTTATGTTCCAGAAGATGCTCAAATCTCTGAAACTCATTCTCCTTTGTTGAGTCCCTATAATATCTT